>Ga0307507_10000124_pt1 | contig 131248 bp, 46 predicted proteins | sample 7_EM_MG_FD_207223 | JGI IMG/M metagenome (GOLD analysis project Ga0307507, IMG submission 207223) | Populus trichocarpa ectomycorrhiza microbial communities from riparian zone in the Pacific Northwest, United States - 7_EM | ecosystem: Host-associated > Plants > Roots > Unclassified | place...
CACCTTCTCGGTCTCGAGCAGCAGCTTAACCACCGCCTCGTGCCCGTTCTCTGCAGCCCACGACAGCGGCGTCCGACCCTTAGAGTCCTTCGAGTCCACGCCTACCTTCTCGGTCTCGAGCAGCAGCTTAACCACCGCCTTGTGCCCGTTCTCTGCAGCCCGCGACAGCGGCGTCTGACCATAAGAGTCCTTCGAGTCCACGTCCACCTTCTCGGTCTCGAGCAGCAGCTTAACCACCGCCTCGTGCCCGTTCTCTGCAGCCCACGACAGCGGCGTCTGACCATAAGAGTCCTTCGAGTCCACGCCCACCTTCTCGGTCTCGAGCAGCAGCTTAACCACCGCCTCGTGCCCGTTCTCTGCAGCCCGCGACAGCGGCGTCCGACCATAGGAGTCCTTCGAGTCCACGTCCACCTTCTCGGTCTCGAGCAGCAGCTTAACCACCGCCTCGTGCCCGTTCCCTGCAGCCCACGACAGCGGCGTCCGACCCTTAGAGTCCTTCGAGTCCACGTCCACCTTCTCGGTCTCGAGCAGCAGCTTAACCACCGCCTCGTGCCCGTTCTCTGCAGCCCACGACAGCGGCGTCCGACCCTTAGAGTCCTTCGAGTCCACGCCCACCTTCTCGGTCTCGAGCAGCAGCTTAACCACCGCCTCGTGCCCGTTCTCTGCAGCCCGCGACAGCGGCGTCCGACCATTAGAGTCCTTCGAGTCCACGTCCACCTTCTCGGTCTCGAGCAGCAGCTTAACCACCGCCTCGTGCCCGTTCTCTGCAGTCCACGACAGCGGCGTCCGACCGTAAGTATCTTTGGGATCTGGATGGTATCCATGCTTGAGTAGGGCGATCGTAATGTCATCTAGCCCGAAAAATGCTGCAAGATGCACTCCTGTTAATTGCCTTGGCACGTATTGACTGTAGTCGGAGTAGCTTCCTGAGGCCATCATCGCTTGGCCAGAGGCTGACACCTTGGCCTCACTCCGAAGGAATTTCAAAATTAAATGTTCCAGCTCCATTGTGGGCTGCGTTGAAGCTTCCCGTGCATAATGTCCCCAATTTCGTGCTGCATAGTCATAAAGAACGTATGACTGCAATTGCGTTTCGAACCTCTCATGTGTTTGACAGAAACCAGATGTAAACGCATCAAATGACAGATAGGTAACGCAGATCTTTGTGATATCGGCATGCGCGTTGGGGCACCAAGAAGTCAAGGTGCGTTCTAGGTATTCCTGCGTCGTGTAGTGGACTAGCCGGATAACGTCGCTCTCTTCATCAACGGTAACCAAGCCAGCACATACAGAAACCATGTCTTCGATTTCTGAGAGATCACCATAGTCAAGTTTTGACGCACCAATTTTTACACCGAGGGCGTGCCGAAGCTCTTGCTTGGTTAAGGGTCTCTGGGCGCAGGTAATCCAAGAAAGAACCTGCTTGGCAAGGTTTCGAGCATCTTCAACATCGCCTTCAATTCTTTCCATGGCTTGCTTATAGACATCGCTTAATCCCCTCGGGAGTGTTTTTAACGTTTCTTCGAGAGCATTAGGGTTCCTCTTTCCGATGAGTGAATCCACGTGAAGCTTTGCAAGAAGAAACCTGCGCGAATGTTAGCCTGCTCAATCTATATAAAGAGTATGACAAAGCACATACATCCCATCAGCTGCCTCTAAGACTGCAGTCTTAATTTTCTTTTGCAGAGATGGACTACGTCGAACGAATAATGGTAATTCTAACATACGAGGATCTAGGTATGTCCGGATGTCCTCATCGCTGGCTCGGACTGGTAATGATATACTCTTTTGCTTTCCAAATTCATGAATTATGTCCGGGATGGGTCGCGAGGTCGCAAAGACATTTACTCCAGTCTTGGTTTGAAGGTCGAATATCTCCGATAAAAATTTGTTGCGACCTCCTTCAGAAACTTGACATTCGTCTAGCGCATCGATAATGATAAAAGCCCTTGAATAAGTATGGACGATGAATTCCAATATTTGTGAGACTTCGCTGAAAGATGGCTTGGTATCGTCCTTGCTGTGCTGCTCGTAGAGACTTTTCAAGTTCTCAGGCACAGGAGGTCGTCTTTGAATTAGCTGTCTAAGCAAGCTAAGAAGCAAGTCTATTGGCTTTTGGTCGTTCTGTCGATTGAATTCGCAGTACAGATATGCGATGCCGATAGAGTCGTCATTCCGAAACTTAGTACTAAGGTCATTAACGACGGTCGATGTGAGTACGGTTTTGCCGGCCCCAGGTATTCCTGGACAGAACAAAGTCTGTTTGGCTTCTACTCTCCACTTTAGAAATTCATTAGACTCCAACAACCACCGGCCTGTTCCCTTCTGGCGTCTAGAAAAGTTGTCAGTCTGCTTAGGGCCATAGGTAGTTTTGGTGAGCCAATCAAGAATAAGTCTATCCTCTTCACGGTGATTCTGACGGAGCTTCCTCTTGATATAGGACATTTTTAGTTGCTCATTGTACACTGCCAAATCTTGACGAAAGATATCCTCAGCGTCTTGGACGCTCTTCAGGCTTCCGTCCCAGTCATCGCTCTTGAAGAGGTTCCGCAAGAAATCAAGGCCCTGGTTTCGGTAGTACGAGAGAACACTCTTAATCTGGTATAAGAGAAGCGCTTCGTAGAGGTCAATGATATGTTCCTCTAGTCTGTCCCGTAGTCCTACGAGCGACCGTATATCGACTACATTCTCTTCAAACTGGACATTCGACAAGTTCCAATACCACTCCATCCTTTCACAGACGTAAAGGATTCCATCACGATTGGTTGTCGTCTCATCCGCAGGTGTTTTGAGTATCTCCAGAGAACTTAGTATTTATATTTGCAGTGTCTAAACGACATGCTTACTTGCAAGGCAATGCAAACGCCAGCCCACGCAATGCCTGCATAGGGCACGCTTGCTATCCCCTTACCTATTGTCTCCTTTACTGAGTCTATGACTCGTATAGCGTTCCCGATACCCTTCATCACGTTGGCCAGTTTCTCTGTCTTTTTCAGACCGTCTTCGACAAGCTTGTTCATCTGCAACCGCCTTGCCGCCAGGTCTGTCTCAATCTCGTTCTCATCGGGCTCCGGTGCTGTTGGACTCAAATCACCTTTCTTGAGTATACGAGTCATGATCTTCTCGTACGCATCCATCCATTTAGACTCTTTAGATTCCTTATCTTTGAGTTCATCGTAGGCTCGATCCCAAAGTCGTTCCGACGGGCTAGGGAGTGTGGAGGCTACCGCCGTAGAAAGTGCTGTCGAGGTACGAGAGGCCGTCGGGGTATGTAGCGCTGTTGGCGAAGTAGGAGGTATCGCAGAAATCGCAGTCGCTGGATTGTGAATGGAAGCCGCACATTGGGTATTGGACGGCGTGTCTTGAGGTTGGGGCTCGATGCCTCCGCCAGCTATAGAGGTACTCACAATACGTTTGGATGACGTCGCCGAAGCAGTGGGCGAGGCCACCGTACCACCTTGCGGATCGTCGTCCTTTCTCTTTGACTTCTCCGAGTCCTTGGCGCGATGATCTCCACGTAAATGCTTCAACCGCGAGAAAAAAGATTTTTTCGGAGGCATGACGTCCGCGACAACGATCGACTGGAATGGTAATGATGATGACAAGACAATGATAATGGAAACGAGAAGCCAACTTGCCCAACTTCCACAGCGGCAATCGCGGAGCTGAAAAGGGCGACGGCCGAAAGCTCGGGGGTCTGCCAAGACATTTTTGTACCCTCCAGTGATGAATAATAATATTAACGTATTAGAGCCGTAATAGAAGCCCTGGGTCTTCCTCAAGATGAGATATAAGGAATCGTTTCCACTTGCTTGACAGCTGACAGACCAATGGAGGTACAGATTATCCCTTGGCACGGTAAAATTCGTCCACAAGCTATCGATAAGGCTTGGCCAATAGAATCAAGGTATGTGCGTACTTTTGATTCTGGTGTTCGCACGGACCACTTACCGTGTGGACCGTGCTAAGGATAGGTGTTAGTGTACGAAAAAGTCGAAATCTACGGTACGTGGATTTATATGTGAGCTTCTTCGGTGATCTTTTGAGGCTCATGCAGAGATGGTAGCTATTTAATAGTACGGGCTTTTACGGAGTAGCGGGACTAGAGAAGGCATTAAGGCAATTGAGATTATATACTATAAACTTGGATGGACAAAGCACTTAGAGGGTTTTAGTCATCTTAGCGCTATAGGGCCGCCCTACTCAAAGCTAAGATTAATTAGGTAAAGCTTATACCAAGTGCTGCAGGTCATATATGGGGACAAAGTTCAGCGGCGTGCAAAAAGCGGAATCGCGTCCTACAGCCTCAGTAATCAACATGCATCCATTCTCAACGCCTTAGCTAGTCATTCATTCTCTACGTAAGTTGAATTGTCGGGTAGGTTATTTGCCTCTCCTTTCCTCTCATCTCCCCTCCTCTCCTTGCTTCTCCTTCTCTTTCAATGCTCAATCGCGCGTCTCAGCTCCTCCGCCACTTCAACCTCAAAGCCAACATCAGCCCATCTCCCCATCTCCATCCCCCTCTCCCCCCAACAGCAAGAAGACCGCTCACAATAACGACAACAATGCCTTCCCCCCAAACCCACTACGACGTCCTAATCCTCGGCTCCGGTCAATCGGGCACGCCTCTCGCGTCCGCCTTCGCTGCCGCAGGCCGCAAGACCTGCCTCGTCGACCGCGCCCACATCGGCGGCTGCTGCATCAACGAGGGCTGCACGCCGACCAAGACGATGATCGCGAGCGGGCGCGTCGCGTACCTCGCGCGCCGCGGCGCCGAGTACGGCGTGCACTGCGACGGCGGCATCACGGTTGACATGCGGCGCGTGCGGCAGCGCAGGCGCGACATCGTCGCGAGCTTCCGCGAAGGGAGCGAGAAGCGCACCGCCGCCGCGGGTGTGGAGGTCGTGATGGGCGAGGCCGCGTTCGTGGGGCCGCGGACGGTGAAGGTGTGGAAGAACGAGGGCGACGGCAGCGGTGAGGAGGAGGTGCAGCTCAGCGCGGAGCTGGTCTTCGTCAACACGGGCGAGCGGCCGGCGCGGCCGGCGCTGTCCGGGCTGGAGGATGTGTCTGTGGACCGCGTGCTCGACTCGACGAGCGTGCAGGAGCTGGGCGCTGTGCCGGACCATCTCGTCGTACTGGGTGGCGGGTACATCGGGCTAGAGTTCGGGCAGCTGTTCAGGCGGCTGGGCGCGCGGGTCACGGTCGTGCAGCGCGCGCCGCGTGTGCTGCCGCGTGAGGACCCGGAGATCGCGGACTGCCTGCTGGAGATCCTGCGCGAGGACGGGATTGAAGTGCTGCTGTCCACGGCCGCCGTGTCTGTCGCGTCCGAGCCCGCGGCCCCCGTCGCCCTCACCGTGAAGGCGGGGGACGGCGCGACCCAGACGCTCAGGGGCTCGCACCTCCTCCTGGCCGCCGGCCGTACCCCGAACACCGACATGCTGAATCTCTCCGCTGCGGGGGTCGAGGCTGATTCCCGCGGCCACATTGTCGTGTCGCCTACTCTCGAGACCTCCGCGCCGGGCGTCTACGCCATGGGCGACGTGCACGGCGGGCCCGCCTTCACCCACGTCTCGTACGACGACTTCCGCATCATTAGGGACAACCTGATCGCGAGCGCGGCAGCGGAGGGCCAGGGGACACCGCACACGACGCAGGCGCGCGCGCCCACGATCCCCTACGTCTGCTACACGGACCCGCAGGTCGCGCATGTCGGGCTGCACGCAGCCGAGGTGCCGCCGGGCCGCCGCGTCATGGTGGCTTCAATGCCGCTGTCGTGGGTGGCGCGCGCGCTCGAGACGGCCGAGACGCGCGGGATGCTGAAGGCGGTTGTGGACGGCGATACAGGGCTCATCCTGGGCTTCTCGGCCGTCGGGCCCGAGGCCGGGGGGATGATGGCAGTCGTGCAGATGGCCATGGTGGGTGGAGTGGGTTGGAAGACGCTGAGGGAGATGGTGTTTGCGCATCCGAGTTGGGCCGAGGGGTTTAATAATCTTTGGAGTGGGTTGAAGGAGGTGTCATAGGAGAGAAAAAGGGTAGTTTGAAGGAAGGTTAAAGTCAGGGGTGAGGAGGACTAGGTGATATTGCCGGAGATTAGGAGATTAGGAACGTCCTTTGTATCAGGGAGTTGTTAAAGTATTCTCCAAAGCGAACCAGGTACCACCCCAATCCACACGCTGCTAGACCCTTTTGCTCACGTGACCCTGCGCCACCGTGGCTCGGCTCGGCTCAGGCCCAGCTCAACCTCGGCTTAGGTGGGCTTAGGTGTGCTCACCCTCGCGGCGCAGTCCCTGATACACTCACCAGAAATCGTCACCTTTTGGCCTAAAATTCGTCCCTAGGGCTATGAAATAGGGCACCCTACAGCTTCACAACCTCAGGGGCATCTGCCCTTGTCCTTATCATTAGCATAGAGTGCGCTATTCTACAAGAATAGGTGTTAGCGACTCAGTCAATCGAGGCACGAGCACGGCAAGAGGATCGCGCAAGCCTGTACGATTGGATTGTCTATAAACGAGGATCCAAAGCTAGAGAAAGGAAAGGGGAGGAACGGAAGCACCGCTCGAAGTTATATACAATTCTCCGGTCACGTGACGGCAATGTGCCAGTTCCGTAACATTACCCCCTCTTCCAAAAAAGCCTGCCCTCAGGCTTTGTATGTCCGTATTACACCTTTAGGGCGTTCTTGTCTTTATGCTCTATAGGCAACCTATTATCCTTACTATACTAGCATTCCATCCATCCACTTATCTAAGTACTTTAGCGGTCTAGGTTTATTAGGGTAACTGCTATAGAACTCTTATAACTTATAGGGACTACCTATAAAGTTCTATATAGGGTACTAGGTAGGGTCTAGATTATATCCTTTCCAACTTACGCGGTATTTTAGTGTTCCTCTTATAAGTTTACAGGCCAGTATTTCTTTAATTTCCCATTTACTATCGCCATTAACTTAAATCGGTAGGGGCGGTTTATTCTTTTGTCTAGGTAATAGGTTATTTACAGCTCTTTATAGCTTATCTAGCAAAAAGATAGGGTAGACCTTAATTAAATCCGGGAGCTTTACTTTATATAAGTTACCTCTCTTTTTAAGGACCTTGTATAGTCCTGCCTGTAACGGAACCTTGTAGTAGGAACTACGGTGGGTTCTGTTATTGGGCTGGGTATATAGGTAAGAACAAAGCAACAACATAATAATAACTGGTGGAGTGGTTGCCTAACAGATTAACTCCAATTGTATTCTAAGATTTACTACAAGGAGAGAACTATCTACAGTAGGGACTAAGGTCCTTTAAATACACAACTATACGCCTAAGAAATCCTCTCTTATACGTAAGGTACGTGTTATACGTGTTATATATAGCGTACACTGCGTATACTCCGTATACTGCGTATAACATTATGTGACTCGCTTACTATTCCTTATTATATAGTTCCACTAGATCCATCCTAGACTATACCTATATTAACTAACTAGCTTCCTACAACTCCTCTCTAAGTAGTTATAACATTGTACTTAAAGCGTCCGTAATACTATCTCCCTCCTCTTTATCTTTGTCCTTAAAGATTCCTAACATCTCCAAGTCGTCCACTAGAGGTGTAATGTCCGTTTAATTAGTCTAGTTAATATCCTTGCTTATTATACCTAAAGCTTCTTCTTCTTTATAAGCGCAATGTTATGCTCGCACCATGGCTGCCATATTGTTGCTTAGTGAGATAATGTCGTCTCCATATTCTTATTGTGCAAAAGCGGGGTTAGTATATATTGCGATAGCAAGTTCTTTGTCTTAATAACCTTCCTCTTACTTAGAGTGTACTAAAGCAAATATTTAATTGTTCTGCGATGTTCGCTCTATTTCTAACGCTAAGTATACGCGTCCTATAACTCTTAACAGTCTTCGTGTTCCCTAAGTAACTTATTATAGGGTCTCGTGTTCAATCTACCGCTATAAAGCTTAACGGTAAGCTCTTAAGCGCCTTGGATAAGCTTCGTCGTTCATAGAAAGCAGAGCAGGAGGCTGCAGCTGCTTAATAGCGTGCCCTTAAAGCCCGTTTATTGGCCTCTGCCCGTCTTCTTCGTCTTAAATATGTTTGTGAGAAGGTCCATTCTAAGGAGTGGAAACTTGTTTAATAGGGTTTGTCTAAGCTAGGTAACAAAAGGATTAGTTCTCCTCCTGCAAGGGAAACAACTCTAAGTAGCTCAGTAATTACTCCTTTTGGGTCCCCCTTAGGTAACTCGTTCTTTGGCAATTCTTCTTTATTAATATTACCTAACCTACTTTCTTCTAATACTCCTATACCTTTCCTATAGCGTTCCTTAGGTTGCTTAGTAGTTCCTAGGTAGTTTTACTATAGCCTATCTACCTCACTTTATACTATATTTTGTCATCTACATCCTTATAACTAATAATCTTCAAAACTTGCTATTTGTCTTTCTTTTGTCCTCTATATATATCTACCTCGTAGACTGGTGGCTTAACATTCCCATATACTGGCTCTAGCATTGCAACGTGTTATATAGGGTAGATTTTTATTTTAGCTAATAGGTTTAACTTATATGTAACCACTAAAATTCTTTACTTAACTTTAAAAGGTCCTAGTCTAATATAGTCCAACTTCTTGCTTGGTCGTCGACTCTTGAAATTTTTATATAGTAGCTATACTTTATCCCCCTCCTTAAGATCTGGTCCCTCAGATCTCTTAGCATCGTAGTACCTTTTTATTCGTTTTTGTACTAGTTTAGCCGTTTCTTTAAGGTCTATATAAAGATTCATTAACGTCTCTATTCTTTGCTTAGCTGTGCTACTTGTCTTTTTTGCTTATTGTGGCGATAATAATGTTCTTAACTTGTATCCATAATTTGCCTTAAATAGTAATATCCCCATTCCTTCTTGTGGTGTTATATTATATATAAACTGTGTAACTGGTAATAACGATACCCAATTGTTCTATGCGTAATTAATATAATATCTTAGATACTGCTCTAGTGTCTAGTTTAGTCTTTCCGTTTGTCCGTCTATCTGCGGATAATACGCTGTAGATATTACTACGCGAACTCCTTATTCTGCCAGAAATACTTCCTAAAATGCTGCTATAAATCTTAGATCTCTATCTAATATAATCTTATTTAGTACTTTATATCTTATAAACACTTCCTTTATATAAATTCTAGTAATATCTTCTACTGATATCTCTTTAGTGTATACTATAAAGTATCCCTACTTTGTTAGCTTATCTACTATTACTAAAATCGCGTTATGATCTTGTCCTATAATAGGATCTCTTAACTTTGGTAACTTAATAATAAAGTTCTATAATATAACCTCCCATGGTCTTCCTGGTGTCTTAATAGGTTGTAGCCCTCTATATAGCTTATACCTTGTCGGTTTATTCCTTTATAACTTATCTTGCTAGTCCCTAGATTCCTTAAATAATATACTCCTCTTAAAGTCTTAATACTAAGCCTATAGCTCCGTTATGTCCTTATATTATTCCCTTATAGAATTCCTTAACAAATTCTTCTACAATAGACTTAGGTATATACGTTACTTCTCTATTTTTATATTGCTCTAAGTCTAGATCTTCTACCTATGCTTCTTAGATCTTCTATATCCAATTACTTTCTAGTAATTTATAGATCTGACTTTCCTAGGTTGCTGTAATCTTTAGATAATTATACCTAATTAATCCGTCTTAATCCTTTTGTAATAAAGCTCCTAATAGCTTTTTATTACTTTATAGTTTAGCCTTTCTACTTAGAGTGTCTACTCGTGCATTATCTGTACCTTTGGTATACTGAATTTCGAAATAGTATTCTATAAGCATTTCCGCCCATCTAACCTATCTTCAGTTGAGTTCCTTTGTTGTTAGGAATTCTGTAAGGTTCTTATAGTCTATCTTAACTATAAATGGTTTCTCTATGCCTTATAAGAATGCTCTCTATTCTTTAAGTGCTGTAACTATACCTAACAACTCCTTGTTGTAGATGTTATAGTTTAACTCTAGTAGTGTCATTTTTCGACTATAGTATGCCACTAGGTGCCATCCATTTTAATATTTCTATAGGAAGTATGCCCCTAGTGTAAAGTCTAATATATCTGTTTTTATAACCGTCTTTAGACCTGGTTAATAGATCTTAAGAACTAGCTCCTAGGTAAACAACTCTTTAATTCTCTTAAACAGTTCTTATTACTCCTTTCCTTATACCTATAGTTCTTCTTTCTTTGTTAACTATATAAATGGCTTAACGTCTTATAACTATTACGCTATAAACCTTCTACAGTAATTGTAAAACCCTAGGAACGATCTTAACTGCGTAACGTTCTCTAGTTCCTGCTAATTCACTATAGCCTCAATTTTCTTTAGATCTATGCTAAGTTGGCCTAGTTTAATAATAAATCTAACAAAATTGGTTTTTTAGGTAAAGAACTCGTATTTTTTAATTGCTACTAGCATCTATTCTTCTTATAGTCTCTTTAAGACCTATTTAACGTGTTCTTTATATTCTTCCTTATTCTCTAAGTAGATGATAATATTGTCGAGGTATACTATAATAAATTTATCTAGGTGTTTTCCTAATACACTATTAATTCGCTTCTAGAATGTTGCTAGTGCGTTTATAAGCCCAAATTGTATAACTAATAGCTTATATAGTCCTTCCTTTAACCTAAAGGCTGCCTTTTATTTGTCGCCTTCCTTAATCCTAATCTAATAGTACGCCCATCTTAGATCTATCTTTATAAAGATCTTCGCGTTGCCTATCCTGTCTTGGATTTCGCTAATTAAGGGTAAAGGATACCTATCCTTTTTAGTAATGCTGTTTAACTGTCTGTAGTCTATACACATCCTAAGTTTTCTGTTTTTCTTTAGGATAAACAATACTGGATATCCTACTGATAACTATAATGGTCTAATATATCTCTTTTATAAGTTCTCCTGGATAAACTCCTTAAGCGCTATTAACTCTATTTTAGTAAGCTTATAGATTAGAAAGAACTTTAGACTTATTCCCTCTTCTAATTCTATCTTGTGGTCCCAAGCTGTATACTCTAACAGCTTTTTACTTTTTAGTAACCATAACTTTTTACTATACTTGTAGTACCTCTTTGGTATATAACTTAAGCCTCACTTAGTCTCTTTATATATCGCTCTAACTTAGTACTATACCAACTTGGTTTACTGCCGCACTTTGTGCTATTATATATTCTTAATATTAACTTAACCTATAACCCAATCAATCTTTAGATTGTACTCCTATAACTAAGGCATTCCTAGTATCGCCTTATTCTGTCCTAACAGTAGGATATTAAAAGACATTCTAACTAGTCTCCCTTTAATAGTTATCTAAATAGGTCCTATTTTAAGATTAATAATGCCTCCTCTATAGGCTATCTAATCTCCTGAAATTATTATAAGTGGATATAGGTGTTCCTTCTGTCTATATAGTAACCCTATCCTTTCTACTATTTTTGGTAATATGTGGTTTCTAGTTGCTCTACTATCTACCAACGCTTTAAACTGCTGATCTTGCCACTTGGCTTTTAAATTTAGGTATTAACCTTAAATTCCTTTAAGGGTCTAAGGCTTTAATACTAGTTCCCTCTGGTCCTATACGCCTCCCCTTTTCCTAACTGTTGGCTGCTAGATCCTGCCTATACTTAATCCAACTTTGGCTAATACTTAGTTTATTTCTTTTCCTCTATATGCTATAAATAAGTGTTCTCTAGGCACTCCTACTACTATTATCCGTCTAGGCATTCTTCCGTAAGAAATCTTCCTAGTTAAAGTATTAAGTCTCCTTAACCTTATACTTCTATAGGGTACCAACTATATATATACTTAGCGTTCCTAAACCGCTTTTCCTCTAGTGCCTAATATATTTTTACTGGGTACTTCTGGTTCTTATCTTTAGGTGCTTTATATATGTTACATATATTATCCACATAAGCTATCTATAATAGTGTATAATGCGCTATATGTTTTGGGTTAACTCTTAGTTTATTTTTATCCTTAAGTTTAAATCTATACCTAGTTAACCTAACTACTGGTATCTCTGCTATGGGTACTAAGATTTATTATTTACTTCTCTAGTCCCTAGATCCCTCTTCTAGGTTCCTTAATATTATAATTAATGCTCCTTTAATGTAACTTATGCGTTTCTCCGTAATAGGTTGGTCTTAGACAACTTTTTTATTTAGTTATATATAAAAGTCTTCCTATTTATCGCTGTGTTATTGCCTATACCACTTTCCGTATAACTAGTTTAGTGTGTATAGTCTATCTATTAGAAAGTACCTTGTTATCGCTGTATTGTAATATCCTTTAGTATGTCTTTCTTTAAACCTAGTTGGAATATTTAGATCCTCTTTTTATTCCAGTTTATCTAACCACTTTGCCCTAGGTATCCCTGCACTTGGTCTATTAGTAACTCTTTATATAGGTGCTCTGTTTCTTATACGACCTGGTATAGCTAATCTTTTATCTAGCTTTTGCTCTTGCTATATAATGATTCTTGTTCTAAACTTATCTATAGTTTCTTGTTTTCTGCGTCTTGCAGCTGGATCTTTATAGTTGTCTTGCTTTTTAATCCTGGTATTAACTATTTAATCTTTAGGCTAAATACTACATTTACCTAGGATTACTAACGTTCTTATTTGTTCTCCAAACTTGTAGTTCTTAAACTTGCGTCCTATACTTATTTGTTTGTTACTAAACTAAGTTACTACCCTTTCCTATTGGTTTTCGTCCGTTATAGGTCCTTGGGTGTGTCTTATCTTACTTTAAGAATCTTAAGCTTCTCTTATCTCTGCTTAAGAATCTTAAGCCTATGGCCTTTTGCCTTTATTAAGTGATGAGCTAGCACTAGCAGTTGTCTACTTACTTAGTTTCTTCTAAACATTACTCCTATTGTCTTATAAAGTGATGGAAATTGTATCTAATAGTGTTGTAATACCCATTACTAAACCTTGTTTTGTGATGGTTTTAGTCTCTACTTTTATTTTAACTTCTCTAAGGTTTGTATGCTCCTAGTAAGCTGCCTTTATTACCTTATTGTTGGTAAATACTTCGCCTGTGTTGAATTCATTGTCTTTAATGTCCGATCTATGAGCTAGTTTGTTGGTTCCTTTAAACTTAGATAATAATAGCTCCTATAGCTAATAGCTTACGCCGTACTTAGTATCCTTATGAATTTAGCATGCATTGTTGTAATAATACGTAAAACTATTAATTAAATATTCTTTTATTCCTTATAGTGCACCGTTGTCCCTCTGTATGTATGTGCTATCTGCTGGTCTGGTTCCCTTTACTGTATAGTTACTCTGACCACCTCTATAGTCTCTAGCAAAATGACCCTGTTTTCCACAATTTATGCAAGCTCTATTTTTAAACCATCTTTCTTTCTATAGAGTCTGCCTAAACGTCTTCTGCTGTTAAGATTTCTGGTTTAGCCTCTACTCCTAGGTCCTTTAATTACTTAATCCTTAACCTCTAGGTTTCTATAGTTTCTTTTTCTATTTTTAGGTTTCTTTGGTACCGCTTAAGTCTATTAGCTCTGCGCCATTCCATAGTTTTTAACTCTATGTCTATTGTTACGTACTCTACGCCTTATATAACTGTGGAACTCTGTCTTGCCCTCTCTTAGCTTATTCCCTTTAATAGATTCTGTTATTAATCTTTATTAACTAATCTATTAACTCTTTTAGAGTATCCGCATCTTCTATTAGGATAATTACGTCCTAGACTTTAGCCTTAAGTCCCTATTTATACTATGCTATAAGCGCCCTGTTGTTCCACTTAACCTGTGTGGCTAGTGTTTAAAACTGTATTGTATACTTAATTGCTAAAGTGCGTTATACTAAGTTCTAAAGCTTTTATTCCGCTGTGGTTGTGGCTTCTAGGTCTCTAAATATCTATATTAGTTGCTCTGTGAACCCGTTCTAACTGGTAAATATATACCGTACGTCCTGGTTAGTAGTTGTTATGCCATTGGCCTATATTTCTGTAAGATATAGCTTAAACCACTTAAGTGCCCTCCCTATTAGGAACAATCCTGCATAGGCTACTTAATTTAATAATATTGCTAACTTCGCTTCTTCCTATACTACCTTAAAGTGCATCTGCGTAAGAAATCCTTTAAGCTTTAACTTCTCTCCTAAGAATCGTTTAATTAACGGTAGCTTAATCTTTGCTGCTCCAATTCCATTAATGCGTTCTTTAAGTATCCTATTATTGTCCTATAAGTGATTAACCATTTCCTGTAACTAACCTCGCGTAACTACTTAAGAATCCCTATCGTCTATACTGGTATCTCCTGGCCCTGAGGTTGTGGCTATTGCCAACGCTGTTGTAACTGGTGCTGCTCTTAGTGGCATATTGTTTAACTTTATTCAAATACCGTAACCTTGGTAGTGAATGTGTAATGGAACCTTGTAGTAGGAACTACGGTGGGTTCTATTATTAGGCTAGGTATATAGGTAAGAATAAAGCAACAATATAATAATAACTGGTGGAGTGGTTGCCTAACAGATTAACTCCAATTGTATTCTAAGATTTACTACAAGGAGAGAACTATCTACGGTAGGGACTAAGGTCCTTTAAATACACAACCGTACGCCTAAGAAATTCTCTCTTGTACGTAAGGTACGTGTTATACGTGTTATACATAGCGTACACTACGTATACTCCGTACACTGCATATAATATTATGTGACTCGCTTACCATTCCTTGTTATATGGTTCCACTGGATCCATCCTGGACCGTGCCTGTATTAACCAACTAGCTTCCTGCGACTCCTCTCCAAGTAGTCGTAATATCGTACTTAAAGCGTCCGTAACACTGCCATCTAATAGTCTAGCTTACGGCTAGGCCGTTCTATCTTTTAGTTCTTTATTATAACCCAGACCTTATTACCTATAGTAAAGTTAGGCTTACGCCTATGCTTATTTGCCTACTGTTTTATTAATTTTTAGGCCTTTTTTAGGGTTATATAGGCTACTTTCCAGGCTTCTTTTAAGCGTTTAGCGTAATACCATGCTTCCTTATAAGATAGTTTTTTGTATACAGTCTATAGCCCTTCTGGTCTTTCCTAGTTAAAGCTTATATAAGGTAAATACCCTATCTCTAGCTGGATAGGTGCAAATCCTATAGAGTTATAGGGTAGGGTAGCCTAGGCGTAGTCTATTAGAGGTAGCAGTTTAGCCTAATTATCCTAAAAGTAGTTAATAAAGGGTTAGAGTCTCTGGTCTAAATACTAGTTTATAATCTCCGTCTAGCCGTCTATCTAGGGGTAGTATACTATAGAAAGCTTTAGCTTAATGCCTAGGATCTAGGTAAACTCGTTCTAGAAAGCTAATATAAACTATAGCCTGTAATTGGATATAATAGTATCTAGTGGTCCGTAAATTTAGTAGACGTAGTGGATATATAGTTAGGCCACCTCTTTTGCATTAATATTCTTATAATAAGGGATTAAGAACAGGCGCTTACTAAAGCGGTTAACTATAACTATAGCTATATCGTATCTATTATGGTCTATAGGTAGCTTATAGAAATCTATAGAGATATACTGCTAGGGGCGTTCTGGTATTAGGAGTGGTTTTAATAGTCCTAGGGTCTTATCTTATAGAATTATAGACCTATGGCAGTTGTTACAGTTTTATACGTAGTGGTTAATATTTATAACCATTCTAGGCTAGTAGTAATGGTCGCTAATAATCTTACAAGTCTTATTTTTTCCTAAGTGGGCCGTAGAGACTTAAGTATGTGCTTTAGCAATAATCCAAGTCTATAAGTTCTGTTCCTCTACTACCACTAGCCATTTATAGTACTTAAGAAGTCTGTTTTTAAGGGACTATGGGCTTATAGCGTCCTTTGTCTTTTTATAGTACTCCTATAGAGAAGGGGCTATACGGTTTACCTGCAGCAGTTTATTAATAAGGTTAAGTTCCATAGAGTTAATAGGGCATATCTTAGCGTCTAAAGAGTCTATATTTAGCTCTGCCTATATCTAGAGGTTAAGGTGCTCTGGTTATAATAAGATCTGGGTCTATAATAAGATCTTTATAGCTATTTAGTTATCTAGGTCCTATCTACGCCTTATAAGGGCGTTTGTATAATTTATAGCGCCTAGTCGGTATATAATTAGGAAGTTAAACTAGGATAGGACGTCCGCCTAATGTGCCTGTTGGGCTATAAGGGCCTTTATTATTATAAAATATTCTAGGGCCTTATAATTAAAGACTACCTAAATAGGCTTAGGGGTCCCTTCTAGCTATATACGCTAGTGCTAAAAGCTAGAGACAATAGCCAGTATTTCTTTATTATAAATTAGGTAGTTCAGCTTAGCATCTACTATAGTCTTTAAATAGTAAGTAATAGGGTGCTATTCTCTGTCCGTCTGCTTTTAGGAGTAAATACTAGCTATAACACTGTCTAAGGTATTAGTCTTTAGCATTAAGGGCCGTTTTAGGTTAAAGTGGGTGAGTAAGGGAGCATAGACCAGTCGTTTCTTAAGCTTGTTAAAGGCCTGCCTATATATAGTATTAAAGTAAAAGGGCCGGTCCTTATAGGTAAGTAGGCTTAGAGGCTGGGTAATCCTACTATAGCTCTTAATAAAGCGTTAGTAGAAGTTATAGAACCCTAGGAATAACTATACCCCCTTTACAGTCCTTAGGGGTACCCATTAGTTAATTACGGCCATCTTTTTTAGGTCTGCCTTAATTCCGTCTATACTAATAATAAACCCTAGGTACTTTATACGCTTAACACTAAATTCCAATTTCCTAATATTGGCCTAGAGGCCGGCCTTATGGAGCTGTTGTAGGACTTTATAGACGTGCTCCTTATATTCTGATTTATTCTTAGAATAGATTATAATGTTATCCAGATAGGCCGTATAGAAGTCGTTAAGGTAGTTAAAGAGTATATTATTTATATATCGCTGGTATATAGCTAGTCCGTTAGTCAGTCCAAAAGAAAGCACTTTATATTTATATATTCTATAACAGGTCTAAAATATAGTAAGATCTTCCAATTTAGGGTCTATCCTAATCTAGTAAAAGGCCTAACAGATATTAAGCTTAGTAAAGATCTTAGCTCTACTTATTTAGGTTAAAGTCTTATTAAGTAAGGGTAGTAGGTAGCGGTCCTTGCGGGTTATATTATTAAGTTTGCAGTAGTCTATATAGAAATAAAGTCCTCTATTTGGCTTTTTAGTAAATAGAATAGGTAAGTTAAAAGGGGCTTAACTAGGCTTAATAAAGCCCTTATTTAGGTTATTAATAAGGTACTGCTTTATAGCTTATAATTTAGTAGTAGACTGCTAACAAAGGGGGCTATAGCTAAGTGTGTTTTCCTTGTCTGGCTTAATCTTAATCTTGTGGTTATACGGTCGGTAAGGCGAGAGTATATTAGACGCTACCTTAGAGAATATATTCTTAAATTTCTAGTGTTAATAGGGCAGTTTCTATTCTACCAGTTTCTTATTTATAAGCTCGCTTTCCTATCCACTAAGCTTACTTTCCTTTTCCTTAATTATTTAATTAATTTTATATAAGCTAGTGGTAAAGGTAATAGTATTAGGTTAGACCAAGTTCCAATAGAATCCTACGGCGCCAATGCAGCAGATATTAACTGGGGGAAGGTCCATAGGTTTCTTTACGGACTTTTATTAGACCGTATTTTATAGGATAAGGTTTATAGTCTTTCTTAGCTTATATTATATTTTCTATAAGCTGTCCTTTTAGTTTATTAGTTTAGTATAGCGTCTAGTATTCCTAGCCTTCCTTTATAGCTATATAGGGCCTAAGTTCTCTATAGGGGACTTGGCTTAGTTACTACTAATTTCCTAGGTCTTTAGTACGGGTGGTGTAATTGTAACAGTGCAAGTGTAAAGATTTACATGAGCGACTTGATTGTAAATCTATGGAAATTAGGTGTACTATATACACGAAATACGTGGCAAAGGTTGACGGAGATGCTAACAATGATTTATAACTGTTACCTAATTAGCCACTAGGTATGACGGGCTCGTATAAATGCTTCTAAACCAAAGCTTGTAGATTGCTACCATATAAGAATACTAAGCTAAGGAGAAGAAGAAGACTGGTAGAGACTGGCAAGATACAAAGGGGTTGTTAAGGCGCTAGTAGTAAGCAAGCCAATAGCAACTTGGCAGAATTTGGCAGAATTTGGCAGAATGCCTAGAAAACGGCAATGTAGTAGGTAACACGCTCCAGCACCATTACATTACCCCCCCCTTCTAAAAAAGCCTGCCCTTAAGCTTTATCCAAGTTCTTTATTATTGTTTAAATTATTATAGTTATCTAACCCCTCTTCCTAGCATTTAATCCAGCTGTCTAACTTGCGTAGTGGTCTAGGGAGGTTTAGGTAGGCTAGGTGGAAATCTTGTAGCTTATAGGGTAAGTACTTAAAATTAGATATAGGGTACTATTCTGGATCTTTTTTATAACCTACCTAGCTTATATAGTATTTTAAGGTACTACGGTCTTTCTTAACTGCTAAGATCTCTTTAACTTCCCATTCTTTGTCCTCTATAATCTAAATTAGCGGCAGGGGATTATTATACTATTCAGGTAATGGGTTATCCATGGCCTTCTATAGTCAGTCTAAAGAGAAAATAGGGTGGATCTTTATTAACTCTGGTAGCTTAATCTTAAAAAAGTACCCTACCCTTTTAGGGATCTTATAGGGGCCAGCCATTTGGTGGTTTAGCTTGCGGCTTAGCCTCTAGGTCTTCTAGTTCTTTATTAACACCTATACCTTATCTCCTATATAGAAGTCTACCTTATAACAATATTAATTTATATTAGACTCTTTCTTTTCTTATACTCTTTTTATAATTACTTAAGCGGTTTCCTAGGCTCTGTGTATTCTCTTAGTAAATACCTAGGCCTTTTTATAGCTAAGGCGTTCGCGGGCTGTTATAGGTCCTATAGGTCTATCCCAATTAAAAGATATTTATAGTTTGTATCCGTAGAGTAGCTTAAATAGTAACATTCCTATACTATTATAAGGGAGCATAAGCTGTGCGTAGTCCATTATAGGCAGCAGTTCTGACCAGTTATTCTAATAGTAACTAATAAAGGGGCGGAGTTGCTGGTTAAGGTACTGGTTTATAATCTTGGTTTAGCTATTAGTCTAAGGGTGGAATATAGTAGAGAGCTTAATCTGGATTCTAAGGATATGGTAGAATTTATTCTAGAAGTCTAATATAAATTAGGGTCTATAGTTAGAGATAATTAACTTAAAAGCGCTATAGATCTAGTAGATATTGTTAATATATATATAGGCCATGTCCTTTATAGTTATAGTCTTAAAGTAAGGGAGGGAAATAGCTTACTTACTTAGTTGGTTAACTACTATAAAGGCCATATTATAGCCGTGTTTATCCTTTAGGAATAATTTAAAGTCCATTATAATATATTACTAAGGGCGTTTAGGGACTGGCAGTAGTTACAGCTATCTAAGAGTTTGGTCCCTAGGGGTATTTACGCATTTATAAGTATAACAATTTCTAATAAATTGTTCTATATTGGACAGGAGTCCTTACCAATAGTAATAAGGCAATAGTAGTTAGTAGGTCTTATCTCTACTAGGGTACGCCGTAGAGACTTAATAGTGGGCTTTACGGATTAACTCTATTTATAGGTTGTTAATATCTAGAACTATAAGCCGTTCTTAGTATAGGAGTAGTCCGTCTTCTATTTCCAAATTAGGGTTACCTCCTATAGCTTAATTGTAGAGGGCTTTTAGGGGCTTAGCTGTGTGGTTTATAGTTAGGATACAATTAATTAGTCCTATTAGTTTATTTAGGGCCTTTTCTTCTATAGGTGCTACCTTATTTTGTTTAGAGCTTAGTTCCTTAAGGATATATAGGTTGAGTTGTTTGGTATAGAGGAGGGCGTGTATCTAATGCTAAGCCTTTAGCTTGTCTTATGGCCCCACGTCTTATTCTCTTTAGGTTAAGGCATTAGCTTTAGCATTTTGCCTGCTGGGGCGGTATATAATTATAAAGAAGAATTAGGAGAGTATTTTGGCCCACTAGGCCTATTAACTAGTAAGTTATTTTATTGTTATAAAATACTTAAGGGCTTTATAATTAGTATAGACCTTAATCCAAGAGTCTAAGCTTCTAAGCTCTACGCGCCACTAGGACAATAATTATACAATAGCCAACATTTTCTTATTGTGCACTTTATAGTTATATTTAGCTAGGGCTATTGTTTTTAAGAAGAATATAATAGGGTACTATTTGCCGTCTAGATATAGCTGTAAGAGGACTCCTACTACTACCCTATTAGAGGCGTCCGTTTCTAGTATTAATTTAAGGTCTAGGTTATAGTAATAAAGGATTAGGTGTAACGGAACCTTATAGCAAGAACTACGGTAGGTCCTATTATTGGGCCGGGTATATAGATATAAACAGGTCAACAACGTAATAACAACTAGTGGAGTGGTTGCCCAATAGATTAACTCTAATTGTATTCTAAGATTCACTATAAAAAGAGAACTATCTAGGTAGGGACTGTGGTCCTTTAAATACACAACCATACGCCTAAGAAATCCCTTCGCTCCATAAGGTATGTATACTCTGTCTACTCTGTTACAGATTATATAGATTATACAGATTACACAGATCACATCACATGACCTTAGCTACTATTCCTTATTATATGGTTCCACTAGATCCATCCTAGACTATGCCTATATTAACCAACTAGCTTCCGCTAACTCCTCTCTAAGTAGTTATAATATTATACTTAAGCTATCTATAACACCATCTCCCTTCTCTTTATCTTTATCCTTAAAAATTCCTAACATCTCCAAGTCATCCACTAGAGGTGTAATATCCGTTTAATTAATCTGGTTAATATCCTTACTTATTATACCTAAAGCATCCTCTTCTTCTTCTACAGCTTATTAGTCTCGTACTATTACTGCAATATTATCTCTAGGTAAAATAATGCTGTCTCCGTATTCTTATTATGCAAAAGAGGGATTAGTTTGTATTGCGCTAGCGAGTCCTTTATCTTAATAACCTTCCTCTTACTTAGAGTGTACTAAAGTAAACGTTTAATTGTCCTATAACGTTCGCTCTGTCTCTAATACTAAGTATACGCATCCTATAACTCTTAATAGTCTTTAGGTTCCCTAAGTAACTTATTATAAGGTCTTATATTTAATCTACCACTAAGAAACTTAACAGTAAGCTGGCCTCTGCGCTGCTTAAGGTTTAACATATCTTAGAAGAGTCCGCATATATCCTTAAAGCTTAGCATCTAGCTTACGCTCGTCTTTAATACCTTAAACATGTTCATAAGAAGGTTCGTTTTAAGGAGTGGAAACTTGTTTAATAAAATCTATCTAAGCTAGGTAATAAAAGAACAGACTTTCCTTCTCATAAGGGAAATAACTCCAAGTAGCTTGGCAATTGCTCCTCTTAGGTCCCCCTTAGGTGACTTATTCTTTAGCAATCCTTCTTTGTTAATGCTGCCTAACCTACTTTCTTCTAATACTCCTATACCTTTCCTATAGCGTTCTTTAGGTTGCTTAGTGGTTCCTAGGTAGTCTTGCTATAGCCTATTTACTTTACTTTACACTATATTTTATTATCTACATCCTTATAACTAATAATCTTCAAAACTTGCCATTTATCTTCTTCTTGCCCTCTATACGTGTCTGCCTTATAGACTGGTAGTTTAACACCTCTATATGCTAGCTCTAGTATTGCGATATGCTATATAGGGTAAATTTTTATTTTAGCTGGTAGGTTTAACTTAAACGTGACTAATAAAATTCTTTACGTAATTTTAAAAGGTCCTAGTTTAACATAGTCTAACTTCTTACTTAGTCGTCAACTCTTAAAATTTTTATGTAGTAGCCACACTTTATCTCCCTCCTTAAGATCTGGTCCCTTAGATCTCTTAGCATTATAGTACCTTTTTATTTACTCTTATACTAGTTTAGCTATTTCTTTAAGGTCTGTATAAAGATTTATTAAAGTCTCTATTCTTTTTTTAGCTGTGCTACTTATCTTCTTTACTTAATATAGCGATAATAATAATCTTGGCTTATATCCGTAATTCGCCTTAAATAATAACATTCCTATTCCTTCTTATAGTATTGCATTATATATAAACTATGCAACTAGTAATAATAATACCCAATTATTCTATGCATAATTAATATAGTGCCTTAGATACTATTCTAGTGTCTAGTTTAATCTTTCTATTTATTCATCCGTCTGCGGATAATACGCCGTTAAGGTTGCTGCGCGAACTCCTTATTCCGCCAAGAATACCTCCTAGAATACTGCTACAAATCTTAGATCTCTGTTTAATACAATCTTGCTTAGTGCTCCGTGTCTTATAAATACTTCCTTAATATAGATTCTAGTAATATCTTCTGCTAATATTTCCTCTATATATGCTATAAAGTATCCCCACTTTATAAGCTTATCTACTATTACTAAAATTGCATTATAATCTTATTCTGTAATAGGATCTTTTAATTTTAGTAACTTAATAATAAAGTCCTATAATATAACTTCCTATAGTCTTTCTAGTATTTTAACAGGTTATAGCCCTCCGTATAGCTTATACCTTATTAGTTTATTCCTTTAGCAATCTAGACATTTTCTTATAACTTATCTTACTAGTCCCTAGATTCCTTAAACAATATATTCCTTTTAAAGTCTTAACACTAAGCCTATAGCTCCGTTGTGTCCTTAAGTTAGTCCCTTATAGAATAACTTAACAAACTCTTTTGCAATAGACCTTAGAATATAGGTTGCTTCTCTATTCTTATACTATTCCATATCTGGATCCTCTACCTATACTACTTAGATCTTTTACGTCCAATCACTCTCTAGTAATTTATAGATCTGCCCTTCTCTAGTTACTATAATCTTTGGATAATTATACCTAATCAATCCGTCTTAATCCTTTTATAACAAAGCTCCTAATGGCTTTTTATCACTTTATAGTTTAGCCTTCCTACTTAGAGCATCTACTTATGTATTGTCTATACCCTTAGTATACTAAATCTTAAAATGGCATTCTATAAGCATTTCCGCCCATCTAACCTATCTTTAGTTAACTTCCTTTATTATTAGGAATCCTATAAGGTTCTTATAGTCTGTCTTAACCATAAATGGTTTTTCTATGCCTTGCAAGAATGCTCTCTATTCCTTTAACGCTGTAACTATACCTAACAACTCCTTGTTATAGATGTTATAGTTTAGTTCTAGTAGTGTTATCTTCTAACTATAATACGCTACTAGATACTATATATCCTAATGCCTTTATAGCAAACATACTCCTAGTGCAAAGTCTAATACATCTGTCTTAACAACTGTTTCTAACTTTAGTTAGTAGATTTTAAGAATTAGTTCCTAGGTAAACAACTCTTTAAGTTCTTAGAATAGCTTTTTCTACTCACTACCCCAAACCTATAGTTCCTCCTTTTTCATTAACCTTATAAATACCTCAATGCTTTTTAACTATTGTGCTATAAACCTCCTATAGTAATTGCAAAACCCTAAAAACGATCTTAACTATATAATATTCTCTAGTTCTTACCAACTCACTATAGCTTTAACTTTCTTTAGGTCCATACTAATTCTTCCTAGTTCTATAATAAATCCTATAAAATCAGTCTTTCTTGTAAAGAACTTGCATTTCTTAATTGCTACTGGCATCTATTCTTCTTATAGTCTCTTTAAGACCTATTTAATATATTCCTTATATTCTTTCTCACTCTCTAAGTAGATGATAATGTTGTTAAGGTATACTATAACAAACTTATTAAGGTGTTCTCCTAATATACTATTAATTTATTTCTAGAACATTGCTAGTGTATTTATAAGCCCAAACTGTATAACTAACGGTTTGTATAGTTCTTCCTTTAACCTAAAAGCTGCCTTCTATTTGTCGCCTTCTTTAACTCTAATCTAATAGTATGCCCACCTTAGATCTATCTTTATAAAGATCTTTGCGTTACCTATTCTATCTTAAATTTCGCTAATTAAGGGTAAAGGATATCTATCCTTTCTAGTAATGCTGTTTAACTGTCTGTAGTCTATACACATTCTAAGTTTTCCATTTTTTTTTTAGGATAAACAATACTGGATATCCTGCTGACGACTACAATAGTTTAATATATCCTTTTTATAAGTTCTCCTAGACAAACTCCTTAAGCGCCACTAACTCTATTTTAGTAAGCTTATAGATTAAAAAGAACTTTAGACTTATTCCTTCTTCTAACTCTATCTTATAGTCCTATGCTGTATATTCTAACAGCTTTTCACTTTCTGGTAACTATAACTTTTTACCATACTTGTGGTATCTCTTTAGTATATAACTTAAGCCTCACTCAGTCTCTTTATATATTGCTCTAACTTAATACCATACTAACTTGGCTTGCTATTACATCTTATATCGTTAAGTATTTTTAATATTAACCTAACCTATAACCCAATTAACCTTTAGATTATATTCCTATAACCAAGGCATTCTTAGTATCGCCTTATCCTTTCCCAACAGTAGAATATTAAAAGATACTTTAACTGGTCTCCCTTTAATAGTTAACTAAATAGGTCCTATTTTAAGATTAATAATACCTCCTCTATAGGCTATCTAATCTCCTAAAATCGTTATAAGTAAATATAGGTGTTCCTTTTATCTATGTGGTAACCCTATCCTCTCTACTGCTATTAGTAACATATGGTTTCTTATTACTTTACTGTCTATTAACGCTTTAAACTACTAATCTTGCCACTTAACTTATAAGTTTAGGTGTTACCCATAAATTCCTTTAAGGGTTTAAGGCTCTACTACTAGTTCCCTCTGGTCCTATAGGCCTCCCCTTTTCCTAACTATTAGCTGCTAGATCCTGTTTATACTTAGTCTACTTTTAGCTAATACTTAGTTTACTTCTTTTCCTCTACATACTATAGATAAGTGTTCTCTAGGTAGTCCCACTACTATTATTTATCTAGGCATTCTTCTATAAGGAATCTTCTGGGTTAAAGTATTAGGTCCCCTTAACTCTATACTTTTACTGGGTGCCATCTATATATATACTTAGCGTTTTTAAACCATTTCTCCTCTGGTGCCTAATATATCCTTACTAGGTACTTCTAGTTTTTGTCCTTTAGTGCTTTATATATATTATATATATTATCCACATAAGCTATCCACGATAACGTATAGTATGCTAGGTAACTTAGGTTAACTCTTAACTTATCTTTGTCTTTAAGTTTAAACTAATACCTAGTTAACCTAACTACTGGTATTTCTGCTATAGGTACTAAGATTTATTATTTACTTCTCTAGTCCCTAGATCCCTCTTCTAGGTTCCTTAACATTATAATTAATGCTCCTTTAATATAACTTATACATTTTTCTGTAATAGGTTGGTCTTAAATAACTTTTTTATCTAGCTATACATAAAAGTCTTCCCATTTATTATTGTGTTGTTGCCTATACCACTTTCCATATAACTGGTTTAGTATATATAGTCTGTCTGTAAGAAAGTACCTTATTATTACTATATTATAATATCCTTTAGTGTGTCTTTTTTTAAATCTAACTAGAACATCCAGATCCTCTTCTTGTTCCAGTTTGTCCAACCATTTTGCTCTAGGTGTCCCTACACTAGGCCTATTAGTAACTCTTTATACGGGTACTCTGTCCCTTATATAACCTAGTATAGCTAACCTCTTGTCTAGCTTTTAGTCTTGCTATGCGATAACTCTTTACCTAAACTTATCTATAGTTTCTTGTTTTCTACGTCTTGTAGCTAGATCCTTAAAGTTATCTTGCTTTCTAATCTTAGTATTAACTTTTTAATCTTTAGGCTAAATACCGTGTTTACCTGGAATTGCTATAGTCCTTATTTATTTCTTAAAATCTTGGCTTCCTAATAACGTTCTTATTTATTCCCTAAACTTATAGTTCTTAAACTTGCGTCCTATACTTATTTATTAGTTACTAAACTAAGTTGCTGCTCTTCCCCATTGGTTTTCGTCCGTTGTGGGTTCCTAAGCTGTCCTTATCACACCTAGCGAGTCTGGAGCCTTTTTTTTATCTCTTCTTAAGAATCTTAGACCTGTGGCCTTTTGCCTTTTATAAGTAGTAAGCTAGTACTAGCAGTTGTCTGCTTGCTTAACTGTCTCTAGACATTACTCCTTCTATCTTATAAAGTAATGGAAATCGTATCTAATGGTGTTATGATACCTATTACTAATCCGCGTTCTATAGTGGTTTTAGTCTCTGCTTCTGTTGCGTTATTAAGGTATAAGTGCTCCTAGTTAGCCTCCTTTTCTTTCTTATTACTGTTAATTAATAAGTACTTTAACTCCATTATTATTGTTACTAATCTTTATCCGTATATTACTTTAATATCTTAATCTAGCTTATAGAGTTAATCTTGTTCTTTGTCTAACTCTATAGTTCCTTTAAGCCCTTTTAACTCTAGCTCTTGTGGCCAATAGCTTACGCTATACTTAGCGTCTTTATAAATTTGGCATGCGTTATTATAATAAAACGCGAAGTGTTTAACCAAATACTCCTTAGTCCTGCGCAACATCCCTATATCTGTGTTATCGTACTCTAACGACCTAGTGCCTTTTACTATATAGTTACTCTAACCACCTCTATAGTCTCTGGTAAAATAACCTTATTTTCCGCAATTTATATAAGCTCTATTTTTAAACTATTTTTCTTATTATAGAGTCCGCCTAAATATCTTCTGCTGCTAAGATCCCTAGTTTAGCCTCTGCTCCTTAGTCCTATAATTACTTAATTCTTAACCTCTGGGTTTCCATGGTTTCTTTATCTATCTCTTAGATTCTTTAGTACTGCTTAGGTCTATTAGCTCTGCGCCATTCTATAGGTTTTGGCTCTATATTTACTAATACGTGCTCTACGCCTTATATAACTATATAGCTCTATCTTACCCTTTCTTAGCTTGTTCCCTTTAATAGATCCTATTATTAATCTTTATTACTTAATCTATTAACTCTCTTAGAGTATCCGCATCTTCTATTAGGATAATTACGTCCTGGACTTTAGCCTTAAGTCCCTATTTGTACTATGCTATAAGCGCCTTATTATTCCATTTAACCTATATAGCTAGTGTTTAAAACTATGTTGTATACTCTATTACTAAGGTTTGTTATACTAGGTTCTAAAGCTTTTGTTCTGCTATAGTTATGGCCTCCAGATCTCTAAATATCTATATTAACCGTTCTATAAACCTGTTTTAACTGGCAAATATATACCATATATCTTAGTTAGTAGTTATTATGCCATTAGCCTATATTTTTAGTAAGATAAGGTTTAAACTACTTAAGTGCTTATCCTATCAGAAACAATCCTACATACGCCACTTGGTCTAATAATATTACCAACTTTGCTCCCTTCTATATAACCTTGAAATGTATCTGTATAAGAAACCCTTTAAGCTTTAACTTCTCTTCTAAGAACTATTTAATTAAAGGTAACTTAACCTTTATTGCTTTAATTCCATTAATGCGTTTTTTAAGTATCCTATTATTATCTTGTAAGTAATTAACTATTTCCTATAACTAACCTTATATAACTATCTAAGAATCCATATCTACCATACTGGTATCTCCGCCTAAGGTAGTAGCTGCCGTTAATAGTGTTATAACTGGTGCTTTAGGTGGCATGTTGTTTAACTTTATTTAATACCGTAACCTTAGTAGTAAATATATAATGGAACCTTGTAGTAAGAACTACGGTAGGTCCTGTTATTGGGCCGGGTATATAGATATAAATAGGTTAATAACATAATAACAACTAATGGAGTGGTTGCCTAATAGATTAACTCTAATTGTATTCTGAGATTTACTATAAAGAGAGAACTATCTAGGTAGGGACTGTGGTTCTTTAAATACATAACCATACGCCTAAGAAATCCCTTCGCTTTGTGAGGTACGTGTGCTCTGTCTGCTCCATTATAGATCACATAGATCACACAGATCACACAGATTACATCACGTGACCTCGGCTACCATTCCTCGTCACATAGTTCCACCGGATCTATCCTGGACCGTGCCTATATCAACCAACTAGCTTCCGCCGACTCCTCTCCAAGTAGTCGTAACATCGTACTTAAGCTGTCCGTAACATTAGGGAGGAGATAAGTCGGTCCTTTAACTCCTTAAAGGCTTTTATATAGTTACTATTAAAGATAAAAGATATATTGTTTTTAGTTAGTTATATAAGAGGCTTAGCTATAACTCCATAGTTATAGATAAACTAATGGTAGAAATTACAGAAGCTAAGGAAGGACTAGATTCCCTTTATAGTATAAGGGGGTTTCCAGTTACAGATTACCTTAACCTTCTCTAGGTTAACTTTAATCCCTTCTATACTAATAATAAACCTAAGGTACTTTATGTGTTTTACTCTAAATTCGCATTTTTTATATTAACCTATAGGCCTATATTTTATAGTCTCTCTAGGACCTTTTTAACATAAACTTAGTGCTTAAGTTTGTTGTCTAAGTATATAAGAATGTCATCTAGGTATACCGTACAGAATTCATTAAGGTAATTAAAAAGAACATTATTTATATACCGTTAATAAGTGGCTGGCCTATTTATTAGTCTAAAAGGAAGGACTTTATATTTATAAGACCTGTAATAGGTATAGAATATTATTAGATCTTCTAATATAGGGTGCATCCTAATTTAGTGGAAAGCTTAGCAGATATTAAGCTTAGTAAAGATTTTGGCTTAGCTTAGATATATAAGGGTCTCATTAATTAGGGAGAGAGGGTAATAATCTTTTTAAGTAATAGCGTTTAGTTTCTAATAGTTAATGCAGAAATAAAGGCCTTTATTAGGTTTCTTTATAAATAGAATAGGGGAAGTAAAAGGGGCCTAACTTGGCTTAATAAACCCCTTATAGAGGTTATTGATTAAGTACTACTTAGTTGCTTTTAGTTCCTCTATAGTTTATTAGTAAAGGGGGCTATAGCTAAAAAAGTTATTGGCCTCTAGTTAAATCTTATAATTATAGGTTTAGTAGGGGGGTAGTATATCTAAGGCTGCTTTTAAGAACGTGTTTTTATGGTTTAAGAGGTATATAGGGAGGAGGCGCTTAACTAGCTCCTTATTAGTTTCCTCTACTAGCCCTTCTTCCTTCTTATTAATAATCTGGTTAATTTTATATAAGCTAGTTATAAAGACCTTATTATCCTTTTGATATATATTAAAGTGGAAACCTATAGCACTAATTACCGCGATATTTACTATAGGGGGGTTATATAATAGTAGGGGTGTCTGCGATTTTAGGGGCCTTTGGCGTATTAGTGTTGTCTTTACTCCTCTTAGCTCTTATTATATCTTCCAAAGGTTATCCTCTACGTCCTATTAGTACGTCTTCTTCCCTATTAGCTAGATCTCCGTAATTTAGAAGTCGTCTATATTACTATCTATTTTACTTCTATAAGTAGAGTCCTCCTTAACTATAGTCCTTTAGGGGAGTATCCTTGTTAGTATGGAGTTCCTACCAGCCTTGTGGCGGGTATCTTCTTAAGCAAAAGCTAGGTCGCGGTCCCTAATATCCTATTAGTAGATAGGGTTAGCCTTTACGGCTAGTGTCTTGTAGTTAGTATAGATCTCCCTAATAAAAGAGGGTAACTTTAGTCTATTCTCCGGCCAGACAAACTATCTTTATTAAACGTTTAGCCAAATATTAAAGTAGGACATCCATTTTCGGCTAAGGATTATGTTATAGGACCCTAGGTCTAGGATGCAGAAGGGGATACCAAACTAGCGTTGTCTATTAATAGCGATATATAGCTTTAAAATATGGGTAACTAGCTTACTGGCTTAGCTATTATAGCCTTTTACTTAAATAGGCTTCTCTAGTTAGGTAGCATTTACATTTAAGAACTTAGCAATGTTATTTGTATAAGCAGTATTTATAAAGGCAAAGCTATTTACTTTAGTGTTAACAAGGGCATTTGTATTAACTCTATATCTATTTTAAGATACTATACATAGAACTATAAAGTGTTTTCCACCTATTAGATAACTTAGATTAATCTCTTTAAGATTAATAGGATACCCTAGGGGGGAGTCTTTCCCTAGGGTTCTTCTTTTCCCAACTTGTTAGACATTTCTTCTTTCTTTATCTCCTTAATATTACCTATGTCCTTTAGCTCTGGGTAGGATATAGTAAAGTAACTATTCTTTCTGCAATTAAAGTAAGTAACTATGGCAGGGTTAATTAGGGTATTGTAATAAGTATTAACTAAAGGTGTAGTATATAATAAGTCAGGCGAGGCTTAAGGGTAGGTAATTGTGACCGCTTTTAGTGTAAGGGCGGTTATAGTTTATCTTCTAACGCTAGCTCCTATTAGTATAGTAGGTAGGTTCTAGTTGCTATAGGACCTCTTTAGTTAATCTAAATAAGCATTAATTTGTTTTAGTTCTAAATCCAGTAATAAATATTAGGCTGCGAGCCTTTGGTAAGTTAGTAGGTTATTTAAGGCTACCATAATCTTCTTTTATAGTTAGACTGTAAGCTTATTATATAGGTCTAAATAGTAGTTCTTAGGGGGAACCTAACCTTTACCTACTAGGTATAAGAACTAAGTCTAAAACTTAGTAAAGGTTTAGTTTAGTTTTATTATTAGGCGGTTATAATTATAATAAGCATCCTATACTTTATTTAGATTAATATAAATAGTAGCCAGATGTTATATTATCTTATTAACAGATATAAACTAAATAGGTAACTTATCCTTAAACTTAGCCTAAAGGTATTGCTAGGTGTCCCTAATAGTTCGACTAAAGAGGTAGAGTATTTTAGCTTCTTTAGAGGGAAAATGGTTATAGTTAACACGAAGTTTTTCTTGCACCTAGATTCTCTAGTTTTTAAAGGTTGGGTCTATGCTGTCTAATAATGGTAAGGGGTTAGGGAGCTTAACGGACTTTAATTACTTTATTATTATGTCCGTACTCCCTAGTATATTATATTTAGTTAAGCAAATAGGTTAACTAAGGCTTTATAAAGGGGAGGCTGGGCTATTTTATAAGGCAGCAAGGCTTTCTAGGATCTCCTTTAGAGTCTCTTGTATGCTTTAGGCTTAAAGACAATTAACCTTCTAATTAGCTATAAGGGCACAAATCTGCTTATATACATCCATAACGTTATTATTATCTTTAATTTCTGATCCTAACTAGATCTTATATTCCTCTTAGGTAGAGGCAGGTCTTTTAGATAAGCTCGCTTTAGGTGCCATTGTTGGCTTCCTAAGATTTATTAAAATTATATAATTTAGTTTTAATTCTAGGGGTTCTTTTAGGAGTATAGGTTAAGTACAGTCTGGCCTATAAAGTAGGATATTATTAGGGCCTTCTTAGGCGTAGTAGTGTGAGTTTTTTAATGTCTAAGTATAATGCGTTAACGCGTCGTTGCAGACAAAGGTCTTCTTTTAGGGTGGGATATTATTAAGGCCTTCCCAGGCAATATAGGGAGAGCTTAGTATAATATAACAGGCTTATACAAATGCTTCTAAACCAAAGCTTGTAGATTGCTACTATATAAGAATACTAAGCTAAGGAGAAGAAGAAGACTGGTAGAGACTGGCAAGATATAAAGAGGTTGTTAAGGCGCTAGTAGTAAGCAAGCCAATAGCGACTTGGCAGAATTTGGCAGAATTTGGCAGATTGCCTAGAAAACGGCAAGTGGTGGTAAATTGCCTAGGAAACGGCAATGTAGCAGGTAACACGCTCCAGCACCGTCACACCAGGTTAACATTGCCACTTAGTTAGTAATAGGTAATAAATAGGTAATAGAAATGAGTAGTAAGATATGCGATGACAAAAAACAGGGTAGTAAGTCATAAGATAAGACAAAGTACTGTTTTGGTATAGTACTGGTAGTTAGTTACACACCCCCCTAGATTTAATGGTGTAGTTAAAGCTATAGAAAATAAAATAAAGGTAAAAACTGTACCAAAAATAGGAAATTTAGATATAATTTAGAAATGCTAGAGGGTAGGGTAATAGTGCTAGTTATACGCGCTTAACGTTGAATTCGTTTTAATCCTTCTAATAGGATAAGGTCGGCTAAAGGTTTGGCCAAGATTTCGTTAGTACGTGGAGCTATATTAGTAGCTCTATTAGACGGTTCTGGTAAACTGCTTAGTTAAATTAGAATTGCTTTAATTATATCTAAGATATCGTCTTAAAGTCCTTATAGTAAGGTGTTTAATTCTGGTATAGTGTTTTAATCTATGCTTAAGGTAGATACTTAGGGTAGTCACTTAATCTATAGCCGAGGAGACGCTTGGGGTAGAACCTAAGGTAGATATTTAAATCTGGGTAAGCGACTATATCGTCGTTTAATATGGTAAAGCTTTAGATGTAGCCGTTAATTGTGTTGCACGTAGTGCTTCTAGTAAGGCTCTAGATGAAGCCGTTATATTTAACCAAGTCTCTTGTTACTGCTGGGTGTATTTACAGCTCTTTCTTAGGTACTTATAAAGTTCATTTCCTAATTTGAATTGCTTCTTATATCTTTAACAAGTTGTCTTCTTTGCACGGGCTACTGGCTGTGCTATATTTAATAACTCTAGTAACATTATAGACGTCATATTTGGTAACGTTGCGGTTGTCGCAACTAGTGCCAGTGTAGGCGGATCTGGTGCCGATATACGCAGATCTAGTAATAACATAGTCGTTATATTTAGTAACGTTGCGGTTATCGCAACTGGTGCTAATATAGGCTGGTATCTCTTAGAGGTTAAGAATATTAACTAAGTCGAATCTAGGGTACTTATAGGCTCTCTATGCATCAGTGCCCAATGGCCCCCTAGTCGTTTCGCATAACAGACTATTTCGCCAGTTGCTAGACGGTATAATAAGTTTCATCCTAAGTTAAAATAGATATCGTTATCAGTAGCTCTTAAGAGTGCTACGATATTTATAAACATGGTGGGTACTAGTGCCATATGGGATAGCTTTATTTTTAACTTCCCAGTAGGTGTATTAACAGTAATGGTTACTATTCCGTAAGCTTAAATTTTTTTAAAATTTCCGCTAGCAATTAGGTAGTCGTCTTCTGCTGCTAAGTAGGAGAATATAAAGTCTTCTTTATTGTTGCAGACGTGCGTATCTGCGCCAGGGTTGAGTATCTAGGTGTTCTAGAGTTTGAACGGAGTTTAACTAGTGCTAAACGCGGCAGTATTATAGGTCGGTGGTGTAGAATCTGGGCTGGTTTTAGAATTAAAATTAATTGTAGATTCTGTGTTCTTTACTTCTAGTTCTTCTTTTTAAATCTATTTAATTATGGGATTAACCCAAGATATAGATGAGATCATTTCATCTATTCTTTTTTAAATATCTGCCCTTGGTCTCTATCCTTAAGGGCGCTTGTACTCGATGATGTAGTAGCAGTTATTGTATTAATATATAAGGCCGCATATGCATTCGTTATGCCGTCTCGAATTTAAATTAGAATTGCCGTTGGGGTCTAAATTGGAATTAGAATTAGAATTTGAGTTGCCTTGACAAGTTGCAAATACAGAGTTATTAGTAGGCGAGGTAGAAGAAGAAGATACTATTTACTGCATGCGGTAGTGCTCCTTAAATTTCTCAATAAGGTCGATAATAAATAGGGCCTCTTTGTCCTTCCGTTCTTTTCTAATAAGGTCTACTTCTAGCGCTCCTGCGAAACTAGAAGAGATAGGTTTGATGGCTTGTATAAAATCGTAGTAGGGTCTAAATCCCTGTACGTCTGGAAGCTCCAATTATTCTGCCAGCTTATAGACGTTCCGCTAGTCGTTTAACCGTTTTTTAATGCTCTGTTTTTCGTCGTAGGCTTTAAGAGCCGTGTATTAATTAAGAACGTTGTGCTTTTGACCTAACGTAGTAGGGGCAAGTGTTTTCTTAAGTGCTTGAAGCCTTTTGTATACTATATCGAGGCCGTCGATGAGAGGGAGGTAGGATACCAATATTAATCGAACGATGTAATTACTGATATCGCTTATGGCCTGCTCCTTCTTCTAATACACGCGGAGGTCGTCCTTATATTCCGCGTATAGTTAATTGTAGGCAATAAGTTGGTTTGGATCTAGCTTGGCTATCAATATAGCTACAGGAAGTACGTCTACGAGTGTAGGTCGCTTTGGTAGTTCTAGCTTTAGGAGCTTATCTTTCTTCTTTAATAGGTCGATATACTACCATACCTTGTTAGTTTTAGCAGTATCTTAAATAATAAAGAACCATTAAAGCCAATCAGATGGCTAGTTAAGGATAACGTTAATTTTTAATTCACTAGTGATTATTATTTTTAGAAATTTAACAGGTTAGGCAGGGTCCAGGTTAGCGTCTTGGCGAAACCTTATTTTGACGATTTGATTCGTCAGTTCGTTCGTCGGTCAGGTTTGTTCGTCCGTTCGACTGGTGGTAGAGGTCGTCTGCAGCGTGGTAGCTGTAGACTGGTTGCGGTAAAGGACGTCTGCAGCGTGATGGCTGTAGACTGGTTGTGTATAGAAGACGTCTGCAGCGTAATGGCTGTAGACTGGTTGTGGTAGAACGTCTGCAGCGTGATGGCTGTAGACTAGTTGTGGTAGAACGTCTGCAGCGTAATGGCTGTAGACTGGTTTTGGTATTTAAAGAAGCTCGAGACACTTGCAAAGGTAGTAGTAATTGCTCAGCAAACAGTGCGATCCGGGCTCATAACTGTAATAGTGCAAGTGTAAAGATTTGCATAAGCAACTTGATTGTAAATCTATGGAAATCAGGTGTACTATATACACGAAATACGTGGTAAAGGTTAACGGAGACGCCGATGATAATTTGTAACTGTTACCTAATTGGCCACTAGGTTGACATTGCCACTTAGTCGGTAATAGGTAATGAATAGGTAATAGAAATAAGTAGTGAGACAAACGATGACAAAAGACAGGGTAGTAAGTCATAAGATAAGACAAAGTACTGTTTTGGTATAGTACTGGTAGTCGGTTACAGTAATATAGGTAGTTTAGGGGCGGTATAGTATATGGACCTATTATGGATTAAGCTGTATATCTTTCTTAAAGGCCTTCTATAAGATAGTTATAATAGGTGGTCCTATCTGTCTATTATACCCGTAAATAGGAATTGGTTTAGGCAGTTCTTTAAGGAGTATATTTAAAAAGTTAGCTAGCTTTATAGCACACTATATGTCTATTAAGGTAAAGGCATTTACTCTAGAGTTAGCTAAAGTAGAGGTTAAAACTTAATATCTATTACGGAATAAAGTACAAGGGATAGTATAGCTTCTTCCACTAACTAGCCGACCTAAATTAATATATAATATATCAATCCCTTTTAACCCTAGAGAGGAGTCTTCCTTTAGGGTTCCTCTTTTTCTAGCTCTGTGCTATCCTCTTAAATTAATAGGACCTTATTTGTCTTTGCTGCTATAGGGTAGTCCTTTATAAAGTGGTCTTTTTGGCTGTATAAAAAGCAAGCTCCTTAATTATTAAGGGCCTATCTATAGGGCTTGCTGTATATAGGCTAAGTCTATACTGGGCCTATGGTAGGACTAGCTGTATAGCTAGCTGCTAGATTAACAGTGGGCTAAATAGTTAGTGCTATGGGAGTTGCGGCCCATACTAGGGCACTATTGGCTGTTCTTATATTACTTACGGTTTGGTTTAGAGGGTTTCTAGCTTTATACTGCTTAGCACATGCCTTAATTTAATAGAGGCCTTAATTAATAGCTAAGCACTAGTCTATTAGTTCCCTTAGCGTCTATATAATGGTAAAGACTAGCAGTATAGCTCGCTGTAGGTCTAAGGTGAGCTTGTTAAATAGGTCTAGTAGTAGGTCTTTCTAGGAGATTTGGGCCTAGCCGGCTAGGTATAAAAAATAGGTCTAGAAGGCTAAAAAGGTCTCCGTTGTTTTTATATTAAGGGCTTTATAATTAAGGCAGGCGTTCTATATCTTAAAGGGGTCCTTATAAATAGAAGATAGGTAGTTAATTATCTCTTCTTTAGAGAGGAAGGGGTCTGCTAAATCCTAGGCGTATTATAGACGTAGGTGCGTCTATATATCCCCATTAGTGCAGCCGAAGACATAGGCTATCTTAGCTTAAGTAGTAGGGAAGTGGTCCGCATTGACTTTAAGCTTATCTTATAGTTAAAGCTTCCAATTATTAAATATAGGGTTAGTTCCGTCCGTAAGCAATAGGGGGTCCACAACCTTTGCGGACCGCGACGATGCTAATGCTGTATATTGGGCTAGGGCCTTAAGGACTATAGCAAGTCTATGGGTGTCTAATAACTCCTTGCTAGGTATAGAGGTGTCTCTAGTTTTAAGCAGCTCTTAAAGCTGTTTAATTTTGGTATTAGCTACTGCAAGCTCTTCCTAGGGGGTCAAGATGGCGACTGTTTTACTATTAGAGGTATTTATAGGTCCTATAACGGCTTTACCAGCTACTATGTTTCTTAGCATAGTAGTAGGGGTATTAGGTAATTTTTGGTGTTTGTTTATTTTTCTAGGGGTTCTGATCTGTATATATCCTATTCTTAGGTTTTGCGTTCTATTTATGTTCCTTTAGTTCTTAGGGTTTTGTCCTGTCTTTATAGTCCTGGTAATATCCTTAGGGTCCTATTCTGTGTCCTTATCCTATTCGTGGCCTTGTAGATATATTTAAGTTCCTTCTTAGGAAGAAAGAGTAGTATAAGCTTTAGATAATGTTAGCGACTTAGTTAATTAAGGCATGAGTACGGCAAGAGGATTGCGTAAGCCTGTATGATTAGATTGTCTATAAGTAAGGATCTAAAGCTAGAGAAAGGAAAGGGGAGGAACGAAAGCACCGCTCGAAGTTATATACAATTCTCCAGTCACGTGACGGCAATCTGTGGCAATGTGCGGCAATCTAACGGCAATGTGCCAGTACTGTAACAATAGGCGACCTCCCTCTCGCCTTTCTATCTCTTCTCTTATCTCTCTAATTATACCGCCTTTTCTCTTTTCCACTCTAATGTCTACTTTAGCACAGTTGCAACTTTATATACTATAAGTACCTAACCTAAAAAAAGAGGTTAGAAGAAAGGGGACCTAAACGGTTAAGACGGCTATATAGGGCGGGCTCTTCTAAGGATAAATTTAGGATTGACGGCAAACCAGTCTATTAAAAGCTTACTAAAAATAGTAAGTTGTAGTATAATATAATAATAAAAATATAGAGAGTGTGTTGGTAATATTATAGAAGTTATATATAGAAAATATAAAGTACTTTATGGAAACTATTATATATATAACTAAGAGCAGGCTAGATAAAAAGCTAAAAAAGCTAACTATTAAATTAATATAGAATAAGATATAAAAATTTATATCTATACAGGAGCATAATATTAGCCTCGCTATCTATAATAGGACTAGCCTAGTTATAGTAGGAATGGTTTAGTAAACACTTAATAGATAAATTCTAACGCTTTAATTAAATTCTGCCGAATTCTGCTAGCTTTATTAACTTCTGTCAAGTTCTAATAAATTAATTAAATTCTACTAAAGTCTGTTAAAGACCGCGTGCGTATATACGCACGTATTAATTACTAAGACCCTTAACTATTTAATTATAAGATTATTTCGTTATTTCTTTCTCTTCTTTACGCAATATCTTATTCTCTACAAGAGCTATATACCCTTAGATTTAGATAGAATTTATATTATTCCTTTAAATCTTCCCTAAAGTCTCTTCGTACCCTTATACTATATTATATTAAAATAACTACTATTAAAATAGTAAACAAGCTTAAATCCCCTTTAATAACTATAAGTATTATAACCCTAGTTAGGGAATAGTTAACTATAATATAATAGTTTTTTATAGATGCCTTGGCTTAGTAGCGGGCTGCACTAAAAGCCTAGTATTAGTAATTAATAGAAGCACTCCGCGAAGAACTCTATAACGTTAAGGCACTTACGTTAAAGACCCTAATAGTGATGCCTGTAAATAAAAATAAAATAACTGTATCTAAACCTTGCCTGTTAAATATAAAACTTAAATTAAAAAATAGTAGCTTAATCTGTGCCTATAATAAACCTAGTACCTATTATAAAATCTAAAAAGCTCCCTAATCCTCTAATATTTAATAAAAACTAAAATAACTTACGTCTATTTATAATCAAGCTCCGTCTTAAACTTTTAATAAACTATAATTAATACCCTATTAAAGCTAGTAGGGTTAGCTATAGAATGTCTTGTTTAAGTAAAGACGCTATATAAACTATAGGCTTATTCTTCTATAACGGCATCTTTATTAATTTTAAAATATTTATCTCCGTATTAGAATAAATGTATAATAACGCCAGTTGTAAATATATAGCTATTACTAAACTTAAAACCCTATAATAATGAAACCAAGACTTTACCAGATTCTTTTTGGAATTTTTAGGTCTTATTAATAATCTAGATTAAAATAAAGCCGCTAGAGTTACTGCTCTTTAATAAGCTATTTTAGATAAGATTAGAGCTTAATTAGTAGGCAAAAAACTGGTAAAAGACCTATTCAAATTTGTTATAATATATTAATAAATTAATAAGGACCTTTAATATAATAAACAGACTCGTTTTTTAAAGTTAACTATACCTTATATTTAAAACTCTATAAAACCAGTATATACCCTAAAACGCGATCTGTCTTTAAAACTTAAAACTTCTATATATAACCCTATAGACCTTAATATTACTTAATTCTATACACTCTTAAGAACTAATAAATAAAGAACTTAAGCCGTAAATGGAAAGTGCTTTAAATGCAGTAAAAAAGGATATATTTAAAGAAATTACCGAACTTACCCTTTTAAAAAGGTCCGCCGTAGTTCCTTCCGGTCCTTAAATTATACCCATTCTATAAATTATACTTAGTCGCTATAAAGCATCTCGCCTTTAATTAACTTGGAAAACGAATTATTAAAGGGCAAGTCGCGCCTTAAGATAAAAGGTAGAAGAGTATAAGTATCTAGGCTCTTTTATTGCTAATATATAATATAACTCTCTTAATATACTTAGCGAAATTTAAATACTTAGAAAATAGAAGGAAGAATAAATCCTAATAGATAGCGGAGCTACTAGTATAGGCTTTATTAATATAAACTACGCAAAAACTTAATAAGCCCTAAGGCTTATAAGGCTTTAATAGCAAACCCTTAATATATAGTGAACTAATATACTACGCTTTAGTAAAAATGTGGATAGGTAAATACTTTAAATATATTTCCCTGTTTATAATACCCTAAAGTAATATAAAGTTATACTTAGATATAGATGGCTAAAGCAATATAACCCCTTAATTAGCTAGGTTAAAGAAACACTAAAGTTCTATATAATTTATTGCCGAAATTATTACTTAAAATACTATTTGCCCTATAAATATATATATAACTATTTAAATTTAAAATAATATAAATTGCCCTTACTATAAATCTTAAACTAATATAGTAAAGCTATAACTACTAATTACGGTAAAGAATGCAATGATATTATAACGAATTTTTTTAAAATTTATATAATATAAGCTATACTGTTTATTTTATTAGTAAGAAAACGAGATTATAAAATCTTCGCTATAATAATAAAAGATATCAAGAAAGCGCTAAAACCAAAGCAATATATTAACCCTTAACCTCTTATACCTAAAGAGTATTATAATCCGGTTAATAAGTTTAAAAAACAATTTATAAACCAACTACCCCTATACTAAGATAAGCACAATTTTAAGATAGAACTTAAGCCTAGTATAATACTAAATTTCGGTCTACTGTACGGTATGTTATAAAAAGAACTGCTTATAATATAATAATACCTTAATAAATATCTAAATAAAAAGGATTTATTTGCCCTAGTTAATCTCTATTTACCTTACCTATACTATTTATTAAAAAGCTAAAAGAAGGCTTAAGATTATATATTAATTATTAAGCTCTATTATAAATATTTTCACAAAGGAGCTCTTGCTGCACCTGGCCTAAAAAGACTAAAACCAACTAAAAGAATCCTAAAAAACACCTAGGGAATCCCCCTAAGATGTATATATCGCAGGGAAGGCATATATTAAACAGTAGTGGTTCGCACTTACGTGTAACCGCTAAAACTATGCCTAGCAATAGCCCTCTATAATAAAGATGGGTAAATACCACACTATAAAGCAGAAATATTTCTATTAAGAAAGCATCTAATAAAACATAAAGCCTATTAGACGCATCTAGTATCTAAAATTATAGGGGAGTAACTATTAGCTATAATAAATTAACGTAGTTAGCAGAGTGGCTTTGCTAGTTTAGTAAACCTTAGGCGGCCCTTTAGTAAACCCTTAATTAAATCCCTAAACGGCTAAGCAAAATTAAAAAAAAAAACCCCTTATTAGCAAACTATACCTAAGCCGCTATAGCTATGCTTCTATAGTATAAGAAACCTATCCCCCTTAAGACAATAACTAGGTATATAATTATAATATAACTAAATGTTAAAAAAATCAGAGGGGTTTAAGGGATAAATAAAAATAGAAGTCCTTATAGAAATTTATAAAGAGGTCTATAATGCTATTATAGTTTAACACCTTAGGAGCGGAGATATTAAAGTTACCTTAAAGGACTAATAGGCAAAGAAATAAGCTATAAGGGCAGGGGATAGGCTAGGAGAATATATTGGCATAAAAGTGCTTTATAAGAATTACCTAGTTAAAGTCCTAGCAGTCCCTATAAGCCTTAGGGTAAAAAAGGGACGCTAGGTAGACAATATAGTAACTATATAAAAGATAGTAAAACAAACGAAACGCTTTATACTAGAACTTACATCAGCATTTTATTAGGGTGCCAAGATCCTAGAGGCCTCCTAACAGGATTTTAATTTTCCTAATCATCCTAATCGTCCTAACAAGTCCTAACAGGACCCTCCCATCCTAATACGCTCCTAACAAGAACCATAAGCCCCCCCTCCCCCTCCCCCTCCCCCTCCCCCTCCCCCCATGGGGAGTAACGCCCCCCTAGAGCGACGCCCCCCCCCAAACAACACCCCCAAATAACACCCCCAAGCAATACCCCTAAGCAGCACCCCCAAGCAGTACCCTCCCTACCCTATGTGCGCAACACACAGTGCTATTAGGTCCCCGCTATATTCCCAATAGCCTACACATGCCTCTGCCAAGCTGCCCCCTTTATAGCCACCTTATTTTTTTTACCATTACATCCTCCCTACCTTAGGAGGCACCAGAACAGCAGCCAGTAGAGGACCGCCGCTAGAATAGACAACCCCCCAGAACAGACGGCCGTCACCAGAATAGACAACCGTCCCCAGAACAGACAACCGTCCCCAGAACGGACGACCGTCGCCAGGACAGACGACCGTCCCCAGGACAGACGACCGTCGCTAGGACAGACGACCGTCGCCAAGACAGACGACCGTCGCCAAGACAGACGACCGTCGCCAAGACAGACGACCGTCGCCAGGACAGACAGCCGTCGCCAGAACAGATGACCGCCCCAGAACAGACAACCGTCGCCAGAACAGACGACCATCCCCAGAACTAACCACCCCCCAGAACTAACCACCATCGCCAGAACTAACCACCATCGCCAGAATAGACGGCCGTCGCCAGAACAAATAACCGTCGCCAGAACAGATGGCCGTCGCCAAAACAGACAACCGTCCCCAGAACCAGACAATTATTACCAGAACCAGATAACAACCTTTTAAACCACCAGCCAGCAAACCCACAAATGATTTAATCAATCAATTAAATCAAACCAGAGCCTTAATATTAGCCCATCACCAAATCAAATCAAATCAATTAGAGCCTTTAATCGGGCCGACCTCTCCCCTAAATTAAATTAGATACCATAGACGGATATAAACAGGTAGGCATAGACAGGTAGGCATAGACAGGTAGGCACAGACAGGTAGGCACAGAAAAGTAGGTACAGAAAGGTAGGCACGGACAGGTAGGACAGGCAGGACGGGCAGGTAGGCAGGACAGGGACGGGCAGGTAGGCAGGACAGGGACGGGCAGGTAGGTAGGACAGGCAGGCAGGCAGGTAGGCAGGCAGGCACTAGGCCTAGTTAGGAAATCAGCACACGGCCGGCGGATTGTCGGGAACACCGCTAATCAACAATTTGGAGCCTCCGCAAGAGGGGCTCCCCCTCTCTCCTCAATTAATCGCCAGACGCCCAAGCGATCATAGAGCTCCTATGACAGACATAGGCAGTAGGCAGGAAGGGTTAATTTAGACACAATTAAATTAATTTTTAAAAAATTTAAACTAGCTGCAAATACCAAAGTATTATTAATTATTTTTAAAATTTAGGTTTTTTTATTATTATTGTCCTAGTGGTCCTGGAGGTCCTAGAGGTCCTAATAGTCCTAGAGGTCCTGATGGTCCTGGAGGTCCTGGTGGTCCTAGTGGTCCGGGCGACATCCTGACAGGTTCCTGACAGGTTCCTAACAGAATGCCGAGTGTAAGTGTCTCCTAGAGCTGTCAGTACTGTTAGGAGGCACAAACATTTTGCTAATGTAAGATCATCTAAATCTAATAGCTTTAATAGGAAAATGCAAACTAAGCAAATAATAAGAATAATAAGAGGATATAAGGGTTGCTAAAGACTTACTAGGGAGATACTAGTTAAATATATGGCTTCCTTATTGTTAGCATATATATACTAGGAATGCAAAAACTTCTTATCTAAAGAGGAATAATTATAAATAGCCTTATATATAATATAAGGCTCTATAACCACAGACTACGCCCAGAATAATGCTATTATTATATATAATAGGGATATACACAATCTATATGCGTAGTATAGATGTACTATAGCCACTATATAGGCCCTTATAATATAAGACACTACTTAAACTAAGACTAAATAAAGTGCGCAAACTGCTATTAAAGTATATATAAGGCGTAGGAGAGAGAAGACTATATTAAATATAGGAGATAGAAGGTAAGGGCTTAATAGCTATAGGAATAACTATACGCTAGGTTATATAAATAGAAATAATAGGTAATAAGCTAGGGGGACGTAGGTGCCTTTCTAGCGTTTTCTACCTTTAATACTAGGGGGCTAGGCCAGCTATCCTAAGCCTTAATAGGCTAGAAGTGGTACCGCGTAATATTACTAGACTAAATAGGGATATAAGGGATATAGGGGATATAAGAGAGAGGACGCCCTATAGGAGACCCCTATAGACAGCTATAGTAAGCTTAAAACTAGGACAATTAAGAATTAGACTTAACGCGGTAAATATAATATTCGTAGCCAACCTATATAGGGTATATAGCTAACTAGCAAGAATAGGGGAAGAACTGGAGATAATAATAGATTTAGATATAGAAGGGCTAGTAGGAACACAAGATATAGAAATAAAAAGCTCTATATAAAATAAATAATAACTAAGGTATAAATATAAGAGATAGAAGTTCTAAATATTTTAGAGAAAGTAGAAATAAAAAAAGTAAGGAATAAAGGAGAGATAAAGGACACTCGCTAGGAGTCCGCTACCTATCTATTATATAGCATAACTATGGCAATACAAACCACTATCTTGCAAGGCCCTTACTAGACAGCTTAGACCTAGAGAAATACTATATCCTTGCTATATAAGAGCCGTATTATAATACCTATATATAATTAACATACTACCCCTAAGGATTCTAGCTCCTATATAAACTAAAAGCAGCTATATGCGTGTGCTTTATAATTAGTAAGGCTATTAGCCTATCCTTATAGTTATAGTAGGTAGTTAACCTAGATATTATAATTATTATAATCCAGATATATAGGGGACCGGTATAAATTATTAATATATATAACCCTAGGGTTGTAGGGGTCCCATAAATAGATAATATTATATTAGTAATAAGCTTACTAGAAACTAAAGGCATAGAGTCTATTCTATTAGGAGATATAAACCTCTATTACCCGCGGTAGGGGGGAATCTACATTACTGCTAAATAATAGGTAGAGTGCCTACTAAACGCTATAGATATCTGGGGCCTTAAGCTAGCTACCCCCCTAAAAGCAATTATATGGTAATAAGGCACCGCTAAAAGTATAATTAACCTTATATTTATAGATAAAGGCCTATACTAGAGACTTAAAAGGTATAACCCTAAAGAAAAATAGGTACTTGCTTTAGATTATATCCCTATTTAAATATAACTAGATCTAAATATTAAGGCATAACTAAATAGCAAAAGATATACAATAAGGAAACTTAAGATAGACAGTTTCCTTAATATAGTTAAATAATAACTTTAAGACTTAGAAGAAATATATCCGATATTAAACAAGTAAGGCTTATTAGCTACCCCTAAGGAAATTAACTAAAGACTAGAAAGAATCTAAGAAGTAATTAAAAATAGGCTAGAAGAGTACTGCCTAGTCTTAAAACCGGGCCCCTACACATAATATATATGGTCCGCATAATACATAGTTTATATTACTAGCTAATAATAAGTAAAAAGGAAATATATAAGTAGCTATAACTCTAAAAATAAGAGACGATATAAAGATATAAGAAATCAGTTAAAGAATACCCTAAAAAAAAGTAAGAAATAACTGGAAACGGTTTATAAATAAGTATACTTCTAACCTAAGCCTCCCCTATAATAAGGGCCTTTAGGCTATAGTAAAATAGGTAAAGAAAAAGATAGGGTGCCTAGTAGAAGATCTATATCTACTACCCCTATAAAGAGTAAGGGAGTTATAGGCTACTAATAATAATAATAATAATAAGGCAAAGATTCTTATAAAAAGGTTCTTCCCCTAACTAGCTCTAGTAGACCTTAGTAATATTATAGGTAAAACACCAGTAACTTACTTATGGGTTAACAGCGATATAATAATAAAGTAGATAGCTAGAACTATTAGCCGCCTTTTAAATAATATAGTATTAGGACTAGATAGGATTTTAAATAAGGCCTTAAAGACTTATAGACTACTTATAGCACCTTAGCTTATAGATATAGCTAGAGTATACTTTACTATAGGCTACTACCCATAACTTAGAAGAGTTATAATAATAGTTATTCTATAAAAAGAAGGTAAAGCAGATTACTTAATCCTAGGTAGCTACTACCCTATTGCCCTAGAAAACACCTTTAATAAGATCTTAGAAAGGGTTACAGCGGACTATATAGTAGATACGGCTAAGAAATACGCCCTACTACTATAAAGCTAAATAGGGGCAAGAAAGAACCGCTTAACGCTATTAGCACTTACGCTACTCGCTACTATTATTAAATCTATATAGGCAATGCGAAGGGACTTTATAGTATTAATGCTTAGCCTAGATATTAGTAGTACCTATAATAACGTACCCTGTAAGCGCTTTTTATATATTCTTAGGGCAAAGGGCTTCCTAGAATAGATTATATAATTTATTTAAGGGTTTATAGGCTAGAAAGAAATATTACTAGTCTTTAGCAGATACTAGAGCCCCCCTATTATAGTTGCAACAGAAATACTATAAGGATTGCCCCTTTCGCCTATACTCTTCCTTTTCTTTATAAGTAACCTACTTAACTCCTTTAAGGAAGGGGCGACCTAGGGGATAGGCTTTATTAATAATATAAACCTAATTATATACGGGCTAATAGCTATAGAGAATTGCAGAATACTAGAGAAAGCCTATAATACCTATATAGAACGGGTAAGATAATATAGAGTCTAATTCTTACCAGAGAAATACTAGCTAATTTATTTTATAAGAAAACGCAACTAATCTATAGATCTTTAGTATATAATTTATATCTGAGGCTTTAGGGGCTAACTAGTTTAAGGCCTAAGGGTATTAGGAGTATAGGTGGATGGTAAGCTCTAGTGGAGCGTATATATATTATAAGCGGCCTATAAGGGCTAAGTATAGTATATCGCTATATCTAGGATCGTTAATTCTATATAGGGTCTATGCTTCTAGAGGTTACGCCTACTATATATAGTAGTTATCTAGCCAATTATAACATATAGATCTAGTATTTAGGCTATAGGAGAAACTAAAAAAGGCCCCCCTAAATTACTCCTTAAACTACTCTAAAAGGTCTAAACAGCCTACCTTTAGTGTATAATAGGCGGGTATAAGCAAACGGGTATAGTACTGCTTAAGAAGGAAGCTAATACCCCCCCCCCTATAATTATATATTAAAGTCGCTATAATATAAAGGGTGTAAAAGGAGCGTAACTCTAATATTATAAAGTATATTAAGATACGCCTAAACAAACTATAGAGGGACCCTAGGGTACTCTATAAGAGAGTAAACCAATAACTTTAAAGTAGGGAAGATATATTAGAGAAATAGGTAGAGAAAGTAGAAGAAAAATGGTACTATATTAGGGCCTAGGCCTATATAGAGGAGGAAGGGAGACGCGTAAGAAACCAGTAAAGATAATAATAAGAGAAAGAAAGGAGCTAAAGTAGAGCGTAGAAGAGTATTAAGAAACTATTTACTGTAATATAATACTAGTTAGACTAACATTGGAGAGGTATATAGGAGTTAAAGGTATAAAGGCTAATTTAAGCCAGAGTAACCTAAGCTATAGTATGGTTAACGCTATAGGGGGTAAACACCTAAGGGCTCTAAAAAGGCCTAATAAAAGCAGAAAATATAATAGCAATACTCTTAAGAATAGGAATAATAGGACTAAAAGATTAGCTCTACTAGGTAGGCGTCCTAGTAGGTAGCCTAAAATGCAAATGCGGCTAGCTAAGATAGACACCAAAATATATAATACTATTATACCCCTTACGCACTAACTAAAAAGTAATACTCTTAGTAGCTAGCATAGAGAACTATAATACACTGCTTTTAATATAAAAAGGGTTTAAGGCGGTTATTTAGTGGCCTATTAGCTAAAATATACTAAATTAGTTCCAGGTTATAAAGGAAATAGTAATAAAAGGTAAAGGGGCGAGTAACAGGCGCCCCCTAATAACTCTATAGTAGTAGAGTAAAAGTTTACGATACTAGCGCGTCTATAGGCTTATTATGGCAGCAGTAGTTCCTAAGAAGGTTAAGAAGTAAGGTAGTAGAGTACTATAGGTAACTTATAGGCGCTAAGTAGGTAAGTCCTAAAAGGTATTACGGAGCAAGTATAAGCGGTAATAATATATAGCAAAGTAGATATTATTAAGCTATGTATATAAACTGCGTAATAAAGTTAAGACATTATATAAGGAGAAAAGGTAAAAAACGGGAAGAAAGGGTATATATTATAAATCCGGCTGCTTAGTTAATATATATATAGAGCAGAATAGAATTTAAGTAGCGGTCCTGGCAGAACTTGGCAGGATTTAGTCAACTTAATAAAATATAGCAGAATGCGGCAAATTGCCATTAGATTGCCGTTTCGCGGTCCGTCTCTTTTTACTGCGTTAGTAGAAATAGGTAGATATGCGTAAGGTATTACAAAGGTGTCCCATAATAGTACCCCCCTTTAAAACTTAATCTTCTGCAAAATAGGGCTATAGTAGTTCTAGGTAGAGTTTATAGAAGTCTTCTATAGTTTATATAAGTCCTATAGAGTTAATGGGTTCCCATATAGGCTGTCATGGGATACCTCTATAACACCTTACACACGTCCACCTGTTTTTACCGTCTCGACCTCCATGTTAACGACTCAGTCAATTAAGGCACATGACGGCAATCTAAGGCAATTTGCCATCACGTGACGGCAATCTACGGCAACTTGCCGTCCTCCACTATATTCCGCCACATTCTGCCAAGTTCTACTAGGACTACAACCTAAAGCCTATTCCGCCCCGTGTACGTATTAACTAAGCAACCAAGTTAATAATATATACCCCTTTCCTCCCGTTTCCTTACCTTCTTTCCTTATATAATATCTTGATATTATCACATAGTTTATGTATATAGCTTAATAATATCTACTTTGCTATATATTATCATCACTTATACTTACTCTATAACACTATATTGCGTTAAAAAACCAATACTTCGCCCTGCCCCGCCCTATCCAAAATGCAGAACAACCTTAAAGCCCCTACAACGGCCGCTAATATTATATCCGCACTCTAAAAACAATTGGTAAATATATAGAAGTCTTTTATAGACGCCCTTGCACAGAACTAGGCCGCTATAGCTAAATAATAAGCCGAATAAGAAGCATGGCACTAGGAATTAATTAAAGCACTTTAAGAAGAAGTCCGTACCCTTAAAGCACTCGCGTTAGGGCCCTAAGACTAAATACCAGCCTAAGAGGCTACTAACACGCCACCTATAGACGAGATAAAAATGACCAAATCTAGACCTAGCTCGTTGGGTGCGAACCTTAAGCTAGCTATAGATATTTATCCCATAAATCCGTCTACTACACCATAATAATCCAAAAAACTACTAGACCCCCTAGTATTCACCAGTAAATAATAAAAGCTTTAATTATTCTTAAGCTGACTTAAGAATAAGCTAACTGGTAATACTAACTATTACCCAACTAAAGCTAACTAACTCTACTACGCCCTAAGTCGACTAGGAGGAGATGCAGCTAACCTTATTAAACCTCTCTAGCCAAACTTAGTATAGAGCCTAGTCGTACTTCTTAAAGCTATGTATAGTAACCCAAACCGCCAAGCTACCGCTTAAAGGAAGATAAATTATATAACTTAAGAAAAGAAAAGCTTCCCAGTATACTTCTTTAAATTTAACCGTTACGCAAAGGAAATAGGCTAGAATGACTCCGTACTAATTAATAGCCTTATTAAATCCCTAAGCCCTAAACTAAAAACCTCCCTAGTAGGTGTAGACCTACTAGGAGCCCTTAACGCCTGCGTAAATGTTATTAATAAACGGTACAATGATATACTACGCCTAATACCCAAGCCTACTCCCTAATATAATACGACAACTCTATAAACGTCTACTAAGTTATTATCTTAGCCTAAGCACCCTAACGTCATAGACATTAACACAGGGACCCTAGGATACGCTCTACTAGGGTCCCCTAAATAAGAATAACGCATTAAGCTAGGCCTTTGCTTTAAATATAGAAGCAAGGACCATATCTTAAGATACTGCTCCGTCCCTATGCCCTAACATAATATACAAATGGCTAACACTAACAACCGTTCACCGTATTAATCCTCTAGTTACCGCCCTTAATCTTTACCTAGTTCCAGCCCTATATCTAGTAAGCACTATTTATAAGGACGAAGTTATAATCAACGTTCTATAGGAACCCCTTCCCGCTTACTACTAAAAGGTATATCCTAGAGTTAAGTCACTCTCTGGGACAGCTATGTTATAGGATCTCATTAAATGCATTAGATGTTGTAAAACCTAACTCTTAAGATTATAGTATAACTATTAACTGCCATCTTTAGCAGAAAGGTTAATAGGCTAACGCTTAAGTCCTAATTAACATAAGAGCTAGCGGCATAGGATTTATTAATAAGATCTTTGTGTAAGATAATAGGTTTATCCTAATACCCCTTAACCGGCATATTAATATATTTAGATTTAATGGCAAACGCACTATCTCGGGCCGTATTACTTACGTAGCGGCCCTAAGACTCTAATACCTAAACTACAAAGAGTTAGTTAAGCTCTTTATAACTACCCTAGGTTATATAGTAATTCTTAAACAACCCTAGATAAAGCTATATAAAGTAACTATTAGTTGGGACAACCTTAAGCTTCTATTTACCGCCTTCTGTTATAAGCAGAAGTGCCTTATAACTTGCTGCTTAGACCCTAAACCAAAATCTAAAAAATCTACTAGGATCTACTAGTCTAAAATTTCTACTAACGTCTACCCTATACCTAAAAAGTCCACCTAATTCTACTGACCCAAGAATTCTACCAGATTCTATTAATATAAGAATTCCACCAACGTTTACCAAGAACCCAAAAATTACACTAAACTATATAAACCAACCCTAACTGCTGTACTGCCCTAAACCAAACAGAAGCCTAAGCTTAAGCTTAATATATAAAAGTACTAGAAGAACTAGTATTCTACTATAAAAAGGATACTTAAAGAACCCGAACCTAAATCTAACACTAACTCCGTACCTAACACTAAACCTAAAACTATATAAGAAACTAAGGATAACCCAAGCTTACTTAACACCTTAGATATTTATATAATTGGAGCTACCCTATTAGCATAACTTACTAGGAAACCTAAATATACAATATTCGCCATTATAATGGCCAATATTGAAAAGGACCTAGTACTAAAGAAGTACACTAACCCCGCTACAAAGGTACTAGTAGAGTACTATAACTATCTAGATATATTTTTATAAAAGGAAGCCAACAAGCTACTAGAACGCCGCCTATATAATTATAAGATTGTAATTAAAGAAGGAAAATATCCTAGATTTGGACCTCTATATAGGATGTTTTAAAACGAACTCTAGGTACTATAGAAGTATTTAGATAAATATTTAGACAAAGGATTTATTAGAGCAAGTTCTTTACCTATAGCCGCACCAGTAATCTTTGTTAAGAAACCTGGCGGTAGTCTACGCTTCTATATAGACTACCAAGCTCTTAACGCTATTACTATTAAGAACTAATACCCAATCCTATTAATTTAAGAGACACTAAACCAATTAAGTAAGGCTCGCTTCTATATAAAGCTTAATATTATCTACGTATTTAACCGCCTCCGTATTACAAAAGGAGATAAATAGCTTACTGCATTTCGTACTCAATACGGACTATTTAAGTACTTAGTAATGCTATTTGGCCTTATAAACGCCCCAAGTTTATTTCAACACTTTATAAATAACACCCTGCGCCTATACCTGGACGTCTTTTATACTGCTTATATTAACGATATCTTAATATATAGCAATAATCTGGCTAAATACTAGAAACACGTTAAACTGGTTCTACAAGCCTTGCGTAAAGCCGGCCTATAATTAAATGTAGATAAATGCGAGTTCTATAAAACAGAAGTCCTATACCTTGGACTTATTATTTCTATAGACGGCGTATAAATGGACCCTAAGAAAGTTAAAGTAATTATAAACTGGCAAGAACTTAAGAATGTTAAGGATGTAAGGGCCTTTATAGGCTTCGCTAATTTCTACTAATAGTTTATTAATAACTTCTCCACCCTAGTTTTACCCCTCATAGCCTTAACCCAAAAAGATAAAGCCTTTATCTTTAATAAGGAATATAAGAAGGCCTTTACCTATCTAAAAGTTATATTCACTACCATACCTATACTCTAACACTTTGACCTAAACCGAAAGAGTGTTATAGAAGCTAACTTATCCGACTACGTTACTGGAGGTATTCTGTCTTAGTATAATAAGGAAGGAGTACTGCACGCTATAGTATACTTCTTAAAACGACTAAGTCTAGCTAAATGTAACTACAAGATCTACAATAAGGAATTATTGGCTATTATTAGATATTTTAAACAATGGCGACCTAAATTAGAAGGCGCAGGATTTCCAATTAAGGTCCTTAGCGACCATAAGAATCTATAGTACTTCACGACTATGAAATAGCTAAGTTATCGTTAAGCCCGCTAGTTAGAATATCTGTCTCATTTTTAATTCTTAATTACGTACCGCCTAGGCGTTTAAGGCTAGAAACCTAATGCCCTAACCCAATGTTTGCAAGACGTACTAGCTTAAGAAGAAGCGCGCTCTCACTATAAGCAGACCCTACTCTACCCCAAGCTATTTAAACCCCCTACTAAAGATCTTACAGTATACGTCCTTAAAATAACTAATTAATTAATTAAACAGATTATAGTTAATAAATACTTAAACAATAAGTTTATTTAAGAGACGCTTAAACTAATTTAAGATGGCGTTAGATGCTCTAAAAAGATTTCCCTAAGTAAATGCGAAGCCTATAGAGACCGCTTATACTACCGGAACCGCCTAGTAGTACCTAACTATAACGAACTTAAGCTTAAGCTTCTTAAATATATATATAATCTACTAGTAGCTGGTTACCCAGGCCGAGGAAAAACCCTAGAACTGCTCTAATGGGAATACTATTGGCTAAATATGTATAATATGGTACGGAGGTACGTCTTTAGCTGCTATACCTGCTGATAAGCTAAAGCTTTATATAAGACGTATAACGGTTTTCTAAAGCTACTGCCTGTTCCGGACTAAAGATAGAAGGACATCTTAATTAACTTTGTTGTTAATCTCCCCACAAGTAAATACTGTATAAACATTATAGTAGTTATAGACCGACTATCTAAGATAAAACACCTAATCACCTACCCTAATATATTAGCATCTACTATTGCCCAACTGTTCCTAAATTATATATGGAAACTCTACAGACTCCCTAAAACAATTATCTCCAATAAAGGCCGCCAGTTTATCTCTATATTTTGGAAAGAACTAACTACCTAACTCTATATTAAAGCACTGTTGTCTATAGCATACTACCTAGAAATAGATAGTTAAACGGAACGTGTAAATGCTATTATAGAACAATATATTTGGATATACACGTTATATCTATAGGATAACTAGATAGACTAGCTTGCATTTACTAAGTTTACTATAAATAACTCTATTTTGGAAACTATAAAGTCTTCCCATTCCTAGCTAACTACGGCTAGCATCCATAAATGGGTTTTAAACCCTTTAGTAATGTTTCTTATCTAGCTTATTAAGCCTTACAAGTTACAGAAGTAAATAAATTTATAAAGAAGATGGAAGAACTATAAGAGTTCCTTACTAATAAAATAATATAGGCCTAATCTGTCTATAAAGCCGTAGTAAATAAGAACCGAACCCTAGCGCCGGCCTATTAAGTTAATGACTTTGTCTGACTAGATATAAGAAACCTAAATATAAAACGGCCTACTAAGAAACTTAATTAGAAGAACGCCAGCCCTTATAAGGTTAAAAAAGTTATTTCTTCTTATACCTACTAACTAAAGCTCTCTAATATGGTTAAAATCCACCCTATATTTTATACGTCAGTCCTCCGCCCTGCTGCCCCTATATTAGATACCCTGCCTAGACAGATCTAGGACCCTCCTCTACTAGTTAAAGTAGATAGTAAGGATAAGTACTTTGTTAAAATGGTCAATAATATTAAGTATAATAAGCGGAAACGCTAGTATATATACCTTATAAAATGGAGAGGCTTTACTAAGCCCTTATGGGAACCTATTAACTCTATAGAACTTATATAAGCCGCAGAAGATTTTTATAAACTCTACCCAGAACTACTATAGCCCTATCTCGCAGAAGCTTAAGTTTAAAGGGGGGGTACTATTATAGGACACCTCCGTAACACCTTATATACGTTTACCTGTTTTCACTGTCTTAACCTTTATGTTAACAACTTAGTTAATTAAGGCACATGACGGCAATCTAAGGTAATTTACCATTACGTAACGGCAATCTACGGCAACTTGCCGTCCTCTACTATATTCCGCTATATTTTGCTAAGTTCTACTAGGACTATAACCCAAAGCCTATTCCGCCCTATATACGTATTAACCAAGTAACTAAGTTAACAATATATACCCCTTTCCTCCCGTTTCCTTGCCTTCTTTCCTTATATAACGTCTTAATATTATTATACAGTTTATGTACGTAGCTTAATAATATCTACTTTGCTATATATTATCGTCACTCGTGCTCACTCTGTGATATAGGCTTAATAAAGCCTCTCTATTTTGTAAGGTATATATATTTACATTTCTATTTATTATACTTAATGTTATTAACTCTCTTAATAAAGTACTTATCCTTACTATCTACTTTAACTAATAGGGGAGGGTCCTAGATCTATTTAGATAGGGTATCTAATATAGGAGCAGTAGGGTAAAGAACTAATATATAGAATATAGGGTGGATTTTAACCGTATTAGGCAGTTTAAGTCAGTAGGCATAAAAAAATAACCTTTTTAACCTTATAAGGGCCAATGTTCTTCTAATTAAGTTTCTTAGTAGGTTATTTTGTGTTTAGGTTTTTTATATCTAGCTATACAAAGTTACTAATTTAGTAGGCCGGTGCTAGGGTTTAATTCTTATTTACTGCTGCTTTATAGACAGATTAGGCCTATATTATTTTATTAGTAAGGAACTCTTATAGTTCTTCCATCTTCTTTATAAAATTATTTACCTTTATAACTTATAAGGCGTAATAAGCTAGGTAAAGAACATTACTAAAGGGTTTAAAACCCATTTGCGGGTGCTAGCTATAGTTAGCTAGAAATAGGGAGACCTTTATAGTTTCCAAAATAGAGTTATTTATAGTAAACTTAGTAAATATAAGCCAGTCTATCTAGTTATCCTGTAAATATAATATATATATCTAAATATACTGTTCCATTATAGCATTTATACATTTTATTTAACTATCTATCTCTAGGTAGTATGCTATAAATAACAGGGCTTTAATATAGAGCTATATAGTTAGTTTTTTCTAGAATACAGAGATAAACTAGCTGCCTCTATTAGAGATAATTATTTTAGGGAGTCTATGGAGTTTCTATACGTGGTTTAGGAACAGTTAGGCAACGGTAGACGCTAATATATTAGGGCAGGCAATTAAGTGTTTTATCTTGGATAGTCAGTCTATAACTACTATAATATTTATACAGCCTTTACTTATAGGGAGCTTAATAATAAAGTTAATTAAGATATCCTTCTATCTTCGGTCTAGAATAGGTAGTAGCTTTAAAAAGCCATTATATATCTTATATAAAGTTTTGGCTTATTAGTAGGTATAGCGGCTAGAGATATACCTTTATATTATATTATATATATTTAGCCAGTAATATTCTTATTAGAGCAGTTCTAGGGTTTTTCCTTGGCCTGGGTAACCAGCTACTAGTAGGTTATATATATGTTTAAGGAGCTTAAGCTTAAGCTTATTATAGTTAGGTATAACTAAGCGGTTCCTATAGTATAAGCGGTCTCTATAAGCTTTATATTTGCTTAAAGAAATCCTTTTAGAGCGTTTAATGCAACCTTAAATTAGCTTAAGTGTCTCTTAAATAAACTCGTTATTTAGGTATTTATTAACTATTATCTATTTAATTAATTAATTAGTTATTTTAAAAATGTATAACGTCTTTAATAGGAGGGTTAAATAGCTTAGGGCAAAGTAGGGTTTAATTATAGTAGGTATACGCTTCTTCTTATACTAGTATATCTTATAAATATTCGGTTAGAGCATTAGGTTTTTAACCTTAAACGCCTAGGCAGTATATAATTAAGAATTAGAAATAAGATAGATATTCTAACTAGTGGGCTTAACGATAACTTAGCTGTTTTATAGTTGTAAAGTACTATAGATTCTTATAGTTGCTAAAGACCTTAATTAGAAATCTAGCGCCTTCCAGTTTAGGTCACTATTATTTAAAATATCTAATAATAGCCAATAATTCCTTATTGTAGATCTCGTAGTTATATTTAGCTAGGCTTAGTTGTTTTAAAAAGTATGCTATAGGGTGCAGTACTCCTTCCTTATTATATTAAAATAGAATACCTCTAGTAACGTAGTTAGATAAATCAGCTTCTATAATACTCTTTTAGTTTAGGTTAAAGTATTAGAGTATAGGTGCGGTAGTAAATATAACTTTTAGATAATGTTAGGTGAAACCTAAGCAGATTGTATATAGCTGCGAGGTATAGGCGACTTGTATGCGACTCGCCTAAGGCATGTGCGCTGCATATGCCTAGGGAAACCCCTTACCTTATACCTTATACTCCTCCTTCTCCTTTAAGGATTTGTCTATCTATATAATATACCCTATTATTTTATTATTAAGCTCCCTATCTATATCCTTACCTTATATTTAAATCCTTACTAATCCCATTAGGAGGATAGTTGGTTTAATTTTTCTATAATGCCCGCAAAGACAAGATTAACGCCTATACTTAATGGTAACACGCCCGCGATATAATGGTAAAACGCCTTAGGATTTAGTATAGACGAAGCCTCTATACTAGCAACATCTAAGCCACCTTTTAAATCTTAAGATGATTAGATATCTATAAACGCTAAAGACTAGTTTAACTTATATACCTAGGCTTAATAGGAGCTTAATAAGGTTACTAGCGTCCTACTAAATACTGCTGACCTAAAGGAGCTAGATAAGTTGGCTAAGAAAATAGCCAACTTATAGAGTATTATTGACTTAACAAAGCCCTTCTATTGTCTCTTAAGCGAAGAATATAAGTTATACAGCGAGCGTATACGCTGAATAAATTTTAACGCCCTGGTTAAGAAGTTACTGCCTAATATTAGTAGCACTACTTAACAGAAGTTTAACTGGTGGATTGCCGTAATTAAGAACTAATTTTAGATTAATGACGCTAACTATAACTGCAAGTAATGTACGCGCTAGGCTATTAAAGGTCTTATAAAAGCGAAGACAATTACCTAACTAGTATATTGCCAGCTAGGTGCTAAAGATAAAGGTCCTTTACTATAGAATGAATTTAAAATTATGGTCTAAGACTAGATTAAGGACCCTATAGTAAGACGCTTTAATAATACTACTACGTACTATATAACTATAATAAAGGAGAACCAGAAGTTTGACACCTTCTTAGCCTATATATATAGCTTAAAGGACCTCTTATTATATACCCCCTTTATTAATCTTAATTAGTAGATAGACTTTTAGTTCTTATGTCTCCCAACCTACCTATAAATAGAGCTCTTCCGCTAGAACTTTGCTGTATAGGTAAGAACTGCTAAGGACCTCTTTGCTAAAGTCCGCTGTGTAGAGCAATTGCTTAACACTATAAAGCTTACGGAAGATTATATAGTTAGCAGTAGTAGATCCTCGCGCTTAAAGCGCGGTTGTAGCATAAGCTCTGCAGGGTTAGGTTTAGAAGATAGAACCTAAGAAAGGCAAGGCTTTCCTAAGCAAACTCCTAGGGAGACTACTTAATAGCTAGATAGCTCTAAGGACCTCCTAGATACTAGTGCTATATATATATATTATAAGAAGAACGCAGATAGTAACCGTAAAGAATATTAGTTGTAAGCCGCCACAGATAAAGCCTAACTGTTAGTAGGTAGTAGGTCCGTCTATAACTGGAGTCCTTTAACTAGGTCTTTAACCCGCTAGTAACCTACTAGTAGTAACCTATACTAACGACTTTATATATATTAGGTACCAGGCCTATCTATAACTGGGGTCCTTTAACTAGGGTTTATAACCTACTAGTAACCTACTAGTAGTAACCTATACTAATAATATATACATTATTCTATAAAGACTTAGATAAACATATACCCTAAACACATACCTTATATAGGCGCATCGCGACCCAATGTTAGATATAAGAAGACGTGGATAACGCATACCCTAAACGTATACCTTATATAGGCGTATTGTAACCTAATATTAAAATGGGAAGAAGATATAGATAATACATACCCCTAAATATATATTTTGCGTAGACATATCGCGACCTAATAATGACGACCCTATAAGGGACCTGCGTATTGCACGTTACCTTACTAGTACTAATTTTGCGTAGAGTCTTGTGCTACAGTAGGTAGTAGTAACTGCCCTAGCCGAAACGGCTTTAAGGAATACCCCTAAGTTACTAGTCTATCTATAGAGTATAAAGGACACCTTTATATATTTTATATATGATTAGTTAACCTAGAGGTAGGTTTTTACTAGAGATCCTTAAGCGGAATATATTAGATAATAGGTCTGTTTATAACTGGGGTCCTTTAACTAGGGTTCTTTAACCTACTAGTAACCTACTAGTAGTAACCTATATTGATAATTTATATATTAGATTTAGATACCGTATATCCCTAAACGCATATTATATATAGGCGTATCGCGACCCGATATTAGATAGGCAGAAGACTTAAACACCATATACCCCTAAACGCATACCTTGCGTAGGCGTATTGTGACTCGACGTAACTATGTATATACTACGCATGTGCTATATAGACAACGCAAGGCTAAAGCATGGGTTAGCGGCGGATTTAATAGGTATATAGCCTTACCGTCTATAAATCTAGCTGTATATAAGTAACTTAGGACTATCTACGCCGGTATACTATAAGGCTAAAGTATAGGGTTAGCGGCGGTTATTGGGCATACCGCCTTACCGTCTATAAGTCTGGCTGTATATAAATAACCTATAACCTACCCGCGAGGTACTAGCGACCTACTTATACAAGTAAGCTTTGGAATTTGGCAGAATTTGGCGGAATTTGGCGGAATCTCTATATACCCATCTTTCCGTACGCAAAATTAGGATGCTCTTTCCCTTCTAATTTTTTCCTTATTAAGGTTTTTATAGGGTTTTATCAAGGCTTAAGTACACGAAGGATTGGGGACGGTCCTTTTAAAGGGGGGGGCATTGTTAGATGAAACCTAAGTAGATTGTATATAGCTGCGAGGCATAGGCGACTCGCATGCGACTTGCCTAAGGTATGTGCGCTGCACGTGCCTAGGGAAACCCCTTACCTCGCACCTTAGACTCCTCCTTCTCCCTTAAGGATTTGTCTGTCTATACAATATACTCTATTGTTTTATTATTGAGCTCCCTATCTATATCCCTACCTTATAGATAAGTAAAGGCCTTTTTATATTCATTATTAAAGATAAAAGCTTTATCCTTTTAAGTTAGAGCTATAAGGGGTAAAACCAGAGCGGAGAAGTTGTTAATAAACCACTAGTAGAAGTTAGTAAATCCTATAAAGGCTTTTACATACTTACCGTTTTTAGGTTCTTACTAGTTTACAATTACTTTAATCTTCTTTAGGTCTATTTATATACTATTTATAGAAATAATAAGTCTAAAGTATAGGACTTCCATTTTATAGAATTTGTATTTATCTATATCTAACTATAAACTAGCTCTATATAGAGCTTCTAGAATAAAGTTAACATATTTCTTATATTTAGTTAGGTTATTGCTATATACTAAGATGTTATTAATATAAGCAGTATAAAAAATGTCTAGGTAAGGTTATAGGGTATTATTTATAAAGTGCTAAAATAAACTTAGGGCATTTATAAGGCCAAACGGCGTTACTAGGTATTTAAATAGTCTATACCTAGTATAAAATATAGTAAGCTATTTATCTCCTTTTACAATATAAAGGCAGTTAAATACATAAATAAGGTTAAGTTTTATGTAGTAACAAGCCTTACTTAGTTAGTTTAGTATCTCTTAAATTAACAGAAGCGGATATTAATTTTTAATAGTAATAGTATTAAGAGCTTAGTAGTCCATATAAAAGTATAAACCGCTACTAGGTTTCTTAACAAAGATTATAAGTATAGCTATAGGCAAAGAGCTTACTCTAATAAATCCTTTACTAAGGTGTTTGTCCAAGTACTTCCGCAGCACTTAAAGTTCATTTTAAGACATTTTATATAGGGGTCTAAATCCTAGCTGTTTTCCTTCTTTAAGTATAATCTTATAGTTATATAGTTAGTACTCTACTAACTTATTAGCTTTCTTTTATAAAAATACTTCTAAATATTTATAGTAGTATACTAGTACTTTTATAGCAGGATTAGTGTGCTTCTTTAGTACTAGGGCCTTTTTAATATCGGCCATTATAATAGCGAAGATTATATATTTAGGTTTCCTAGTAAGTTATACTAATAGGGTAGCTCTAATTATATAAATATCTAAGGTATTAAGCGAGCTTAAGTTATCCTTAGTTTCTTATATAGTTTTAGGTTTAGTATTAGGTATAGAGTTAATATTAAATTCAGGTTTAGGTTCTTTAAGTATCCTTTTTATAATAGAATACTAGTTCTTCTAGTACTTTTATATCTTAAGCTTAAGCTTCTACTTAGTTTAGGGTGCAATAGTTAAAGTTGGTTTATATAGTCTAGGGTAATTTCCAGGTTCTTAGAAGACATTAGTGGAAATCTTATATTAGTAGAATTTAGTAGAATTCTTAGGTTGGTAAAATTAGGTAGACTTTTTAGGTATAAGGTGGACATTAATAGAAATTTTAAACTAGTGGATCCTAGTGGATTTTTCAGATCTTAGTTTAGGGTTTAAGTAGTAAGTTATAAGATACTTCTGCTTATAATAGGAGGTGGTAAATAGAAGCTTAAGGTTATCCTAATTAATAGTTACCTTATATAGCTTTATCCAGGGTTATTTAAGGATTATTAGATAACCTAGGGTAGTTATAAAAAGCCTAATTAGTTCTTTATGGTTTAGGTATTAGAGTTTTAGGAATACTATATAGGTAATATAGCCTAAAATAGTACGTTTACTATTAAATCCAAATATATTAATATGCCAGTTAAGGGGGGTTAGAGTAAAACTATTGTTTTATATAAAGATTTTATTAATAAATCCTATACCACTAGCTCCTGTATTAATTAAGACTTAAGTATTAGCCTATTAATTATTCTACTAAAGATAACAGTTAACGGTTATACTATAATCCTAAGAGTTAGAATTTATAATATCTAGAGCATTTAACAAGATCCTAAGGCAGTGCTGTCTTAAAGAGCGACTTAACTCTAAGACCTTCCTTTTAGAGGCAATTAGGGCAGGGTTCCTATAGAATATTAGTTATAGCTTTATCCTTATAAATAGTGCTTATTAAATATAGGGCTAAAACTAAGTAAAGATTAGGGATAGTAACTAGAGGATTAATACAGTAAATAGTTGTTAATATTAGCCGTTTATAAATTATATTAGGGTATAGGGACGGAGTAGGATCTTAAGATATAATCCTTGCTTCTATATTTAAAGTAAAGGCCTAGCTTAATGCGTTATTTTTATTTAGTGGAGCCTAGTAAAGCGTATTCTAGGGTCCCTATATTAATATCTATGGCATTAGGATGCTTAGGCTAAGACAATAACTTAGTAGACGTTTATAGAGTTGTTATATTATATTAAGAAGTAGACTTTAGTGTCAGGCGTAGTATATTATTATACCATTTATTAATAACATTTGCGCAGGCGTTACGGGCTTAGGGACTTAATAAGGCTATTAACTAGCGTAGAATTATTCCAGCCTATTTCCTTTATATAATAGTTAAACTTAACGAAGTATACTAGGAAGCTTTTTATTCCTTAAGTTATATAGTTTATCTTCCTTTAAGTGGTAGCTTAGCAGTTCAGGTTACTATATATAGCTTTAAGTAGTACAACTAGACTTTATACTAAGTTTAGTTAAAGGGTTTTAATAAGGTTAGCTATATCTCCTCCTAGTTAACTTAGGGCGTAGCAGAGTCGGTTAGCTTTAATTAAATAGTAGTTAACATTACTAGTTAGCTTATTTTTAAGCTAGCTTAAGAATAATTAGAGTTCTTATTATTTACTAGTAAATATTAGAGGGTTTAATAGTTATTTAAGTTGTTATAGTGCAGTAGTTAAATTAAGGTAAATAGTTACTATAGGTTCAGGACTCTTATCCCGCGTATTTATCTCTAGAAAAAGCGTTTAGTCTTAGGGCCTTATTATATGCATCTTAAGGGTACGGACTTCTTCTTAGAGGTCCTTAATTATTTATAGGTATTATGCCTTTTATTTAGCTTATTATTAAGTTAAAGTGGCTTAATTCTATATAAGGGCGTCTATAAAGGACTTCTATATCTCTCCTAATTAGTTTTAAAGTACAGATATAATGCCAGTGGCTGTTATAGGGGCTTTAGGGTCGTTCTATATTTTAAAGGGTAGTATATAAGGTTAATATAATATAGTGTTACAGAGTAAGTATAGGCGGTAATAATATATATATTACAGACGCTTTAAGTATAATGTTATAACTACTTAGAGAGGAGTTAGAAGAAGCTAGTTGGTTAATAAGGGTATGGTCTAAAATAGAACTAGTAGAGCTATATAACAAGGAATAGTAAGTAAGGTTATGTAATATAATCTATATAATCTGCAATAAAGTAGATAGAGTAACGACTTTCTTAAGAGTATGGATATATATTTAAAGGGCTACAGTCCCTACCTAGATAGTTCCTTTCTTTATAGTAAATCTTAGAATATAATTAGAGTTAATCTATTGGGTAACTACTCCACCAGTTATTATCTATTTATTATACTGTTGACTTCCTATTTATTTATATAACCTAGCCCAATAATAAGTCCACTATGGTATTTCCTATAAGGCTTTATTACAATATAGCAAAGTAGATATTATTAAGCTATATATATAAACTGCGTAATAAAGTTAAGATGTTATATAAGGAGAAAAGGTAAAGAAACGGGAAGAAAGGGTATATATTATAAATTTGGTTGCTTAGTTAATATATATATAGAGTAAAATAGGATTTAAGTAACGGTCCTAGCAGAACTTAGTAAGATTTAGTAAACTTAGCAGAATATAGCAGAATACAGTAAATTGCTATTAAATTGCAGTTAGATTGCCATAGATTGCCATAGATTGCCATTAGATTGCCGTTTCGCGGTCGGTCTCTTTTTACTATATTAGTAAAAACAGATAGATATGCGTAAGGTATTATAGAGGTGTCCCATAATAAAAGGTAAGGAAATAAATTATAGGGTTTTCTTAAATAGAGTTTTCTCCCTATATATAAATAAGGAGTAGTCCATATAGGCCCAATAGGGATCTAAATTAGACATTAAGCAATAAATAATAACAATAATATATTTCTAGCGGTTTCGTCTATACTAAATCCTAAGGTATTTAGCGGTTATATTATTAGCGTATTACTATTAGGTATAGGCGTTGGTTTTCTTTTTAGAGGTATTATAGTAAAATTAAACTAGCTACTCTTCTAAGGGGATTAGTAAAAATTTAAATATAAAGTAAGGATATAAATAGGGAGCTTAATAATAGAATAATATAGTATATTATCTATTATATTATTCATTGCTTAACGTCCGATTCGGATCCCTATTGGGCCTACGCGGACTACTCCTTATTTATATATAGGGAGAAAACTCTATTTAAGAAAACCCCGTGATCTATCTCCCCGCCTTTTGGGACTTGCCTGCTTAGCGCCTATAAGTTACCAGTGGTACTTTTCTACCTTACTTTTTAACCTCCTTGGGAACCACTGCTGCCATAACAAGCCTACAGACGCGCTAGTATTGCAAACTTTACTCTACTACTATAAAGTCATTAGGGGGCGCCTATAACTTGCCCCTTTACCCTCTATTACTATTTCCTTTGCAACCCAGAACTGGTCTAGTACGTTTTAGCTAATAAGCCACTAGGTAACCGCTTTAAGGCCTTTTTATATTAAGAGTAGTATAGTATAGTTCTCTGTGCTAGCTACTAAGAGTATTGCTTCTTAGTTGGTGCGTAGGGGGCATAATAGTATTATATGTTTTAGTGTCTGTCTTAGCCAGCTATATTCGTATCTTAGGCTACCTACTAGGATACCTACCCAGTAGAGCCAATCTTTTAGTCCTATTATTCCTGTTCTTAAGAGTGTTGCTATTATATTTTCTGCCTTTATTAGGCCTTTTTGGAGCCCTTAAGTGTTTACCCCCTATGGCGTTAACTATGCTATGGCTTGGGTTCCTCTTGCCTAAGTTAGCCTCTGTACCTTTAACTCCCATACGCCTCTCCAGCGTTGGTCTAACCAGTATTATATTGCGGTAGATGGTTTCCTAGTATTCCTTTATACTCTACTTTAGCTCCTTTCTCTCTCTTACTGTTATCTTTACTAGCCTCTTACGCGTCTCCCTTCCTTCTCTATATAGGCCTGGGCCCTAAAGCAGTACTATTCTTCTTTTACTTTCTTCGCCTGTTTCTCCAATATATCTTCCCTACTTTAGGGTTATTGGTTTATTCTCCTATAGGGCACCCTTAGGTCCCTCTATAGTTTATTTAGGCGTGTCTTAATATACTTTATAACATTAGAGTTGCGTTTATTTTACGCCCTTTATATTGCAGTGGCTTTAATATATAGTTATAAGGGGGGGATATTAGCTTCCTTCTCTAGCAGTGCTGTAGCCATTTGCTTATACCCGCCTGTTATACTCTAAAGGCAGGCTGTTTGGACCTTTTAGAGTGGTTTAAGGAGTAATTTAGGGGGGCCTTTCTTGGTTTCTCTAATAGCCTAAACACTAGATCTATACGTTATGGTTAGCCGGACAACTGCTATATATAATAGGTATAACCTCTAGAAGCATAGGCCCTATATAAAATTAACAATCCTAAATAATACGATGTACTGTGCTTAGCCCTTATAGGCCGCTTGCGCCATATATGCGCTCTACTAGAGCTTGCTGTCTACCTATACTCCTAATACTCTTAGGCCCTGAACTGGTTAACCCCTAAAGCCTTAGATATAAATTATATACTAGAGATCTGCAGATTAGTTGCGTTTTCTTATAAAGTAGATTAGCTAGTATTTCTCTAGTAAGAATTGGACTCTATATCATCTTGCCTATTCTATATAGGTATTATAGGCTTTCTCTAGTGTTCTGCAATTCTCTGCGGCTATTGGCCCGTATATAATTAGGTTTATATTATTAACAAAGCCTATCCCCTAGGTTGCCTCTTTCTTAAAAAAGTTAAGCAGGTTACTTATAAAGAAGAGGAAGAGTATAGGCAAGAGGGGTAATCCTTATAGTATTCCTATTACGACTGTAATAGGGGGGCTCTGGTATCTGCTAAAGACTAGTAATATTTCTTTCTGGCCTATAAACCCTTAAATAAATTATATAATCCATTCTAGGAAGCCCTTTGCCCTAAGGATATATAGGAGATGCTTATAGGGCATATTATTATAGGCGCCACTAATATCTAGGCTAAGTATTAATACTATAAAGTCCCTTCGCATCACCTATACAGATTTAATAGTAGTAGTAAGTAGCGTAAGTGCTAATAGTATTAAGCGGTTCTTTCTTGCCCCTATTTAGCTTTATGGTAGTAGGGCGTGTTCCTTAGCCATATCTGCTATATAGTCCGCTATTACCCTTTCTAAGATCTTGCTAAGGGTATTTTCTAAAGCAATAGGGCGGTAGCTTTCTAGGACTAAGTAATCTACTTTACCTTTTTTTTATAGGATAACCGTCGTTATGGATCTTCCAAGTTATAGGTAGTAGCCTATAGCAAAGCATGCTCTGGCTATATCTATAAGCTAGGGTGCTATAAGTGGTCCATAGGTCTTTAAGGCCTTATTTAAAATCCTATCTGGTCCTAGTACTATATTATTTAAAAGGCGGCTAATAGTTCTGGCTATTTCCTCTGTTGTCATGTCGCTGTTAACCTATAGGTAAGTCACCGGTGTTTTACCCGTGATGTTACTAAGGTCTGCTAGAGCTGGTTAGGGGAAAAACCTTTCTATAAGAATCTTTGCCTTCTTATTATTATTATTAGTGGCCTATAATTCCCCTGCTCTTTATAGGGGTGGTAGGTATAGGTCTTCTACTAGGCGCCCTACCTTTTTTTTTACCCATTTCGCCATAGCCTAAAGGCCTTTATTATAGGGGAGGCTTAGGTTAGAAATGTGCTTATTTATAAACCGTCTCCAGTTATTTCTTACTTCTTTTTTTAGGGTACTCTTTAACTAGTTTTTTATGTCTTTGTATCGTCTCTCATTTTTAGGGTTGTAGCTACTTATATATTTCCTTCTTGCTTGTTATTGGCTGGCGATAAGAACCGCGCATTATACAGACTATACGTGTCGCGTATAGGGGCCTGGTTATAAGACTAGGCAGTGCTCTTCTAGCATATTTTTAATTACTGCCTGGATCCTTTCTAGTCTATAGTTGATTTCCTTAGGGGTGGCCAATAAGCCTTACTTATTTGGTATTGGGTGGATTTCTTCTAGATCTTAAAGTTGTTGTTTAACTATATTAAGAAAATTGTCTGTCTTAAGCTTCCTTATTACGTATCTTTTGCTATTTAGTTATGCTTTAATGTCTAAATCTAGCTGTATTTGGATGGGGATATGGTCTAAAGCGAGTACCTATTCTTCTTTAGGGTTGCACCTTTTGAGTCTCTGGTACAGGCCTTCGTCTATAAATATAAGGTTAATTGTACTTCTGGCGGTGCCTTATTGCCATATAGTTGCTCCTAGGGGGGTAGCTAGCTTAAGGCCCTAGATGTCTATAGCTCTTAGTAAGTACTCTACCTATTATTTAACAGCAATATAGATACCCCCCTACTATAGGTAGTAGAGGTTTATGTCTCCTAGTAGAATAAACTCTGTGCCTTTAGTTTCCAGTAAGCTTATTGCCAATATAATATTCTCTGTTTACGGGACCCCTTTGACCCTAGAGTTATATATATTAATAATTTATACCAGTCCCCTATATATTTGGATTGTTATAACTGTAATATCTGGGTTAACTGTAACCGACTACAGTACCCTGCCAAACTACTACTGTTTTACCTGCGTATCGCCTGTGTATCACTTGCGTATTACGTTGTTTTAGTTACGTATTAGTCTCCCCTTTTATTTATTTCTATATCTTCCTTGTGTATATAGAGAGGCTTTAGAGCTACATTTTATAATCAAGTCGCTCACTTAATTTACCCACACTGCACTGTTATAGTTATGAGCCTGGTTTGCACCACCTGCTGATTAATTAAATACTACCTCGTTTAAGAAGTCACTACTTCTACTACCTTTGTAGTGTCTTGAGCTTCTTCACCTATTAAACGAACGGACGATTAAACCTGACTGACGAACGTACTAGAACGAACTGACGAATCAAATCGTCAAAATAAGGTTTCGCTAAGACGCTAACCTGGACCCTGCCTGACCTGTTAAAATTCTAAAAATGACGACTAATACGAGCGAATCTTTATCTAAAATTAACCTTATTCTTGACAAGCCATTTAATTGGATGCAATGGTTCTTTGTTATTTAAGATACTGCTAAGACCAATAAGGTCTAGGAGTATATTGACCTATCTAAGACAAAAGATAAGCTTCCGAAGCTAGAACTACCGAAACGACCTATACCAAAAGACGTACTTCCTGTAGCTATATCAATAGTATAGCTAGACCAAACCCAGCTTACTATATATAACTAGCTCTACGCTGAGTATAAGGACAACCTACGTATACACCAGAAGAAAGAACAGGCTATTAGCGATGTCAGCAACTACATCGTTCAATTGACATCGGCATCCTACCTTCCTCTCTTTAAAAACCTCGAAACGGTATACGAACGCCTTTAAGCGTTAAAGACTATACTCACCCCTACCACGTCAGGTCAAAAGCACGACGTCCTAAATTAATACACGGCTCTTAAAGCCTACAACAAAAAACAGAGCATTGAAAAATGGTTGAATAGCTGGAGGAGCGTCTATAAGCTGGTAGAGGAATTGGAGCTTCCAGACGTATAGGGCTTTAGGCCTCACTACGATTTCGTATGAGCTATTAAAGCCATCTCTTCTAGTTTTGTAGGAGCACTGGAAGTAGACCTAATCAGAAAAGAACAAAAAAATGAAAAAGCCCCATCCATTATTAACCTCATTGAGGAATTTAAGGAGCACTACCGTATGTAGCAAGCATTGTCTACCTCAATTGCCAATAACTCTGTATTTGTAACCCTTTAAGGTAGCCTAAATTCCAATTCCAATTCCAATTCAGACCCTAATGGCAATTTAAATTCAAATTTGAAATGGCATAAGGAATGTATATGCGGTCTTATACATTGATTTAGTAACTGCTACTACATCGCCGAGTATAAGCGCCCTTAAGGATGGAGACCAAGGACGGACGTCTAAAAGAAGGTAGATAAAACAATCTTATCTACACCTTGGATTAAACGCGCCGTCAATTATATCCAAAAAAGAGGATAGGAAAACAATTAAAAGAACGTAGAATTTATAATTGATTTTAATTCTAAAACCCTAGCTTCTACTACACCGACTAGCTATGCTGCCGCGTTTAGTACTGGTCAAATTCCTTTCAAACTCCAGAACACCTAGATACTTAACCCTAGCGTAAACACCCACGTCTGTAACAATGAAGAAGACTTCACCTTCTTATACCTAGTAGTAGAAGACGACTACCTGATTGCTGGCGGAAATTTTGAAAAAATTCAAGCTTACGGAATAGTAACGATTACTGTTAATACACCTACTGGGAAGTCAAAGATGAGGCTATCCTATGTAGCGCTAGTGCCTACTATGTTTATAAATATCGTAGCGCTATTAAGAGCTACTGAGAACGATATCCATTTTAACTTAGGGCGAAACTTGCTATACCGTCTAGCAACTGGCAAAATAGTCTGCTATGCGAAGCGACTAGGGGGCCACTAGGCACTGATGCATAGAGAGCCTATAAATACCCTAGATTTGACAACTTAATCGACCTTCTTAACAGGAAGATTTTAGCTAAGCCAAATGGCCCGTAAACCAATTGGAGCCACAGCTACAAGATAGCACAAAATTCTCGGCTATGTAGGACCTAATGCTATTACGCAGCTTCCTAAGTATGTTATTGGCGCAGAGCTGACCAACAAACGGGCACCGCTTAAAATTGAATGTGAAACTTGCTTATTAGCAAAGCACACGTAGCAGATCTCTTAAAGACGAGAACACGAATTTCCAGCCACTTAACCATTCGAACGGCTAGCATTTGATATTATCTACCTTAGAGTACCAGGATACAACGGCGATAGATACGTTATACATTTCTACTGCACATATTCTAAATTTAACTTTATGTTCACCTCTAAGAACAGGGACAAAGCTACTATCCTACCTACCATCTATAAGACTCACCGCTTAATTAAAACACAATTCTACTAAGACGTCGTCTTCTTCTGGAGCGATGACGAACAAGTATTTGGATAAACAGAAGACACCCTAGATATGTGGTGTACAGACGAGGGCATTACCTTTAAGTGCTGAGCACCGTATACTAAAGAACAGAATGGCGGAGCAGAACGATTTGGACGAACCCTTATGGAACGATTAAGATCTATACAGCTAGAAGCGTCCTTACCCCTGTCTCTAGGACCAGAAGCTTTCCTTGCTGCTGGCTATGCCCTCAATTAAACGCCGAATGAGCAACTAGGATGGAAAACTCTGTATAAGGTCGCCTACGGCAAGCCGCCAATACTTACCCATATGCACGAATACGGTTGTAAGACCTATACGCTAAATAAATAAGTCAGAAAGGGAGACAAGCTAGCTCCTTATGCATTAATTAGACACCTAGTTGGCTATAATTTAACCAATATCTATTAAATCTGGATTCTAAGTCTCCACAAGGTCATCCGAACCAGAGACGTTATATTTAATAAGACCTCGTTCTATGACCCCAAGGGTCAAAACATTGACTACCTACTAAGGGAAGCATTGGAAGACACTATCCAGACGATTAGTCTACTAGAACCTCTCAAAGATAAATCAGAGGACGAATCTATCTTATATAGACCTACCTTAAATGCAGACCAAACGACTATATTAAACGACTCAGTAAAGCTCCCTATAAAGGATATTGAACAGCTACCGACACCTAGTAGAATAGTATCTCCAGATCTACCAGAAATAAACGCCATACTGGGAGGACTTCAAGACGATATCCTAGATACAATTGAAACAGGTTCTATTTAGTTAAGCAGTTTACCAGAACTGTTAAATATAGCTCCACGAGCTAACGAGGTCTTGGCTAATCCTTTTGCTAACCTTGTTCTACCAGAAGGCTCCAAACGAATTCGACGTCAAGCGTATGCAGCAGCACTAGCCAATATACCTACCCTATTTGGTTACTATGCTGGCTTTGCTATAGGACTAGTAAAGGACATTAACCGAACTAGATCCTCCCTGTATTGAGACAATCTTCCACCAGAACTAAGGAATCTAAAAGAGCTAAGAAAGCACCCTTTGATTACCGGCTTTTAAAAGGCCATGGAAAAAGAATACCACGACCTGAAACGCTGAGGGACATTCGAGACTGTACTAAAAGAAGAAGCAAGCAACGACCAGATCCTTCCACTAAAATAGGTCTTTAAATATAAGTTCGATAGCGACGGCTACCTACAAAAGCTAAAAGCTCGACTGTGCGTCCGCGGAGACCTGCAGATTACTAAGGAAGAGACCTATGCAGTAACCCTAGCTGCTCGAATATTCTGTGCCCTTATGGCTATAGCAGCCGCATTTGATTTGGAGATTCGACAGTATGACGCTGTGAACGCATTTACGAATGCAAGACTAGATAAGCCAGTCTACTGTTACTGCCCAGAAGGCTTTGATTAAAACGGATATATCTTAAAGCTACTCAGGGCACTATATGGATTGAAGGTCTCACCACTACTTTGGTATAAAGAGCTTATAAATACACTGGCCAAATTTGGATTAAAGCCTGTCCCAGGTACGAACTGCCTTTATACTAATGGACGACTTATTGTCTTCTTTTACGTAGACGATATTGCCGTCCTATTTGCCAAAAAGGACCTTTTAAAACTGGAAGAATTTGAAGCCAAACTGCTACACCGATACGAGATCCGTGTATTAGGAGACCTACAGTGGTTCCTAGGAATTCGAATCGAACGAGATTGTGTAAGCAGAAAGCTCTAGCTCTGCCAAGATTCCTATATCGAAAAGATAGCCAATCGATTTAATATTCAACCAGGAAGATTTCCTAAGTCACCACTTCCTGCCGAAGAACTGACTCCGTCCGACCAGCAGATGAACCCTTAAAGAACTCTAGCCTATTAGCAACGAGTCGGTTCTCTTGCGCATCTCGCCGTATTTGGAAGGCCTGATATTGCCAAGATGTATTCTAAGCTGGCCGAATTCCTTACCAATCCAAATTAAAAGCACCTCGATGCATCAAACCAAGCTATCGCCTATTGCCTTGGAACAAAATCTATAGCTATTGAATACTCTGGCGAAGTATTCGGAGCACATGTCTACTTCAGAAACCCTAAGGGAGAAGACGTCACCTTTTACGGAGCATCTGACGCAGTATTTGCGGACTATAAAGACACCAGACGGAGCTTTTAAGGATACCTATTTATGCTATTTGGAGGACTGATCGACTGGAAGGCGACCCTACAGCGATTAGTGACTTGCTCAACTACCGAAGCGGAGCTTCTCTCCCTGTCTATGGCTGCTATTAAGATTATCTGGTGGCAACGTTTCTTTGAGGCAATCGGTCTCAATTTAGAACGCGAATTTACCCTGCTATGCGACAATATGCAGACTGTACGACTCCTAAGACAGGATACACTAAAGCTTAATACCAAGCTTCGACATATTAACGTCCATCAGCACTGGCTTAGACAAGAGGTCCAAGACAAAAAGATTGACGTATAATGGGTCCCTACAGGCAAGATGCCTGCTAACGGCCTTACCAAAATTCTACCCCGTCAAAGGTACGAGGCGTGGATAAAGCAATTGAATTTGGTGGATATTTGACATTAAATTGCTACTGCATTATCTGATAAAGATTCTTGAATATTACCCTACTCCTAAATTGTATCTAAATTTCCTATTTTAGTATAGTTTTTACCTTTATTTGTTTTCTATAGCTTTGACTGCACCGTTAAATCTGGGGGGGTGTGTAACCGACTACGGTACCCTGCCAAACTATTACTGTTTTACCTGCGTATCGCCTACGTATCACTTGCGTATCACGTTGTTTTAGTTACGTATTAGTCTCCCCTTTTATTTATTTCTATACCTTCCTTGTGTATATAGAGAGGCTCTAGAGCTACATTTTACAATCAAGTCGCTCACTCAATTTACCCACACTGCACTGTTACATTAACTGCCTACTATAACTATAAGGACAGGCTGATAGCCTTACTAATTATAAAGTATATATATATGGCTGCTTTTGGTTCGTATAGGAGCTGGAATCCTTAGGGGCAGTATGTTAATTATATATAGGTATTATAGTACGGTTCTTATATAGCAAGGATATAGTGTTTTTCTGGGTTTAGACTGTCTAGTAAGGGCCTTACAAGACGGTGGTTTGTATTACCGCAGTTATATTATATAATAGATAGGTGGCGGACCCCTAGTAAGGGTCCTTTGTCTCTTCTTTATTCCTTACTTTTTCTATTTCTACTTTCTTTAGGATATTCAGAACTTCTATCTCTTATGTCTATACCTTGGTCCCTATTTATTTTATATAGAGCTTTCTGTTCCTATATCTTGTGTTTCTATTAACGCTTCTATATCTAAATCTATTATTGTCTCCGGTTCTTCCCTTGTTCTTACTAGTTGGCTATATACCCTTTATAAGTTAGCTGTAAATGTTATATTTACCGCGTTAAGTCTAATTCTTAATTATCCTGGTCTTAAGCTTGCTGTGGCTGTCTATAAGGGTCTACCTACAGGGCGTCCTCTCCCTTATGTCCCCTATAACCCTTATGTCCCTATTTGGTCTAGTAATATTGCGCGGCGTCGCTTCTGGCCCGTTAAGGCTTGGGATAGCTGGCCTAGCCCCCTAGTATTAAAGATAGGAAACGCTAAAAAGGCACCTATGTCCTACTAGCTTATTACCTATTATTTCTATTTATATAACCTAGCGTGTAGTTATTCCTATAGCTGTTAAGCCCTTGCCTTCTATCTCCTATATTTAATGCAGTCTTCTCTCTCCCACGCCTTATATGTGCTTTGGTGGCAGTTTACGCATTTTGTTTAGTCTTAATTTAAGTAGTGTCTTATATTATAGGGGTCTGCACAGTGGCCACAGCACACCTATGCTGCGTATATGGATTGGGTGTGTCCCCATTATATATAGCAATAGCATTATTCTAGGCGTAGTCTGTGGTTATAGAGCCTTATGTTGTATATAAGGCCATTTATAATTATTCCTTTTTAAATAAGGAGTTTTTGCATTTCTAGTATATATATGCTTATAATAAGGAAGCCATGTGTTTGTTTAGCGTCTCCCTAGCAAGTCTCTAGCAACCCTTATATCCTCTTATTATTCTCGTTATATGCTTAGTTTGCATTTTCCTAATAAAGTTATTAGATTTAGGTAATCTCAAGTCCTAGTATAAGGCATTCCGTTTATCTTACTATCTCCTATATAATTACTGTATTGTCCGCTTGGTGTCCCTTTTCTACCCTAAGGCTTATAGGAACCGCTAGGACTTTAACTAGGTAATCCTTGCAGAGTACTTTTATACTAATATGTTCTCCTAGCCTATCCCCTACCCTTATGGCTCGTTCCTTTGCCTATTAATCCTTTAGGGTGACTCTAATGTCTTCGCTCCTAAGGTGTTAGACTATAATAGCGTTATAGACCTCTTTATAAATCTTTATAAGGACTTCTGTTTCTAATTGTCCCCTAAGCCCCTCTACTTTTTCTATGTTTAGTTATATTATAATTGTATACCCGGTTGTTATCTTAAGGGGGGTGGGTTTCCTATGCTATAAAAGCGCAGCTACAGCGGCCTAGGTACAGTTCGCTAGTAAAGGGGGGTTTTATTTATTTTTAATTTTACTTAGCCGTTAGAGGATTTAATTAAGGGTTTACTAAAGGGGCACCTAAGGTTTACTAAACTGGCGGAGCCATTCTGCTAGCTGCGTTAGATTATTATAGCTAACGGTTACTTCCCTATAATTCTAGATACTAGACGCGTCTAATAGGCTTTATATTTTGTCAGATGCCTTCTTAATAAAGGTGTTTCCGCTTTATAGTGTAGTATTCGCCCGTCTTTGTTGTGGAGGGCCATTGCTGGGCGTGGTTCTGGCGGTCGCGCGCGAGTGCAAACCACCGTCGTTTGACGTGTGCCTCCCCTGCGATGCATGCATCTCAGGGGGATTCTCTAGGTGATTTTCAGGGTTCTTTTGGTTGGTTTTGGTCTTTTTGGGCCAGGTGCAGCAAGAGCTCCTTTTTATAAAATGGCCCTATATATAACGCAAGGCTTTTTAGTATATTATATAGATAGATAAATCTTTAAGGGAAAAGGAGGAGTTTATATATAAGGTAAGAAAGGGGTTTCCCTAGGTATATATAGTATATATACCTTATAGGTAAGTTATCCTTAGGTTGCCCTAGGGTTGTTTATACCTTATAGCTATATAACTATCTACTTAGATTTTACCTAACACTTAGCTTATAAGCAGTTTATATACTACTACTATACTAATTATAGGCCAGTAGTCTTTTGTAAGGGTTTTAATTAAATTCTTAATTAAATATATTAGTATATTTCTCTAATATTTCTAGCTTAGAAGAAGATTTTAAAATTACCTTTAGCGTTTAATCTTTTAATTAACCTAAATAGGACTAAAGGGATTTTAGCTACTTTTTAATAGCGTTACAGCCGTTATAGAGGGTATATATATATTTTTATTAATATTGCTAGTAACCATAAATATATAAAAGTCTTTAAGCTTTTAGCATATTTAGGTATTAGGACTTATATAGCTATTTTACCTAAAGGTTTATATAGTTATAATCTTTTACTATTAGAGGGACCTTTTTACTATTATAATAGCTTTTTATAAAGTATCTATAGAGATTCTATTTAGGTTATTATAGGGTTTTAAGGAGGAAATAGTAGATATAAATAAAAGATATAAATTAATAATTTGGTTTTTAAAGCTAACTATTCTTTTAGAAAAAGTAGAAAGGATTTAAATATAAGGGGACTTTATAGATAGGGGGCTATAAGGCACGATTATAGGAATAGGATAGATTATAGAGGAGACGAATCCTTAAGGAGGTGAGACCTCTAGGATCGGAGAGGCTATATACTACGGGCACGTGCCTCCGGCACGTGGCCGACGGCCATCCAAGGGGTGTCCAGGGGTTGTCATAAGGCCAACCCGAGGTGGCCGCGGTAATATCCTTTACACTTCCGCAGGCTTTTATCCTATACTTAAGCGCTCCTACGACTCCTCCTTAATGTATTAAGTAATCGTTATATAATGGTTATAATCTATATAATATAATCGAAGTCGAAATCGAAGGCCTTAATTATCAGATAATTGAAATCTAGGTGTCGATTATGATTATATTGATTAAGACCCCTGCGCACAGGCGGTTTCGTTGGGGTCTAAATTATAGTGAGGCAGTATGGATTACCCATAACGGGCATATTCAAAGCCATGAGGGTGATTTGGTTGGTGATGATGGCCGTTGCGCTCTCGGGATTCGTGTCTGTGCTATTGGAGAGGCATGTAGAGCTGAGAAAGTTGGATTTTTTGCACTTGGCCTTATTCGAATCAACAAATCGAATGAACACTACTTCCCTCAGCCACTCCACTCCTCAAGCTACCATCTGTCTACAACAAGCCAGACTTATTCATTATTGTCATTCCGGGGACGGGGCGGCTTCTGCCCATAAACCAACGACCTAGCACACTTGTCAGCTCCAAAGCCCTCATAAACCCAATATCAGCACTTACACTTCCTGGTAGGCATGAACGTGGCGATCCCTCAACGCCTGCCGCATTTTAGCTAGGTAAACCTGCACCTCCTCAAGACTCCACTTTAGCACCGTCGTTAGCAAGTACAGACTCCACCCTTCGATGCCTTGGTCCCAGTGTATCCGGTTATACTGGCCAATCTCCTTGAACCGCTTATCCGCCGCCCAGCCGCCAATGGGCAGCTTCCAACGGTGCTCTACGACGTTGATGAAGCCGGCCGCCTCCATGCCAGCTTTCGATTCGTCGACGGTGCGTAGCGATTTGCCGAATTCGTCGCCGAGCATGAGCGAGGTTTTACCCCATTGTTCGAAGATGGAGTTGGGCGTTACGGTACCGTCGTCGGATTTGGGGACGACGGACATTTCGAGTTGTTCGAAATAGCCGCCGGGTTGGAGGTGGCTTGAAGAATTAGTCCGGTGCGGAATCTCTGCCGTGCATGTTTACGTACTCTAGGGCCTCTCTGTAAAAGGTCGGCCAGTCGGCGACGCAGCCGTATAAAGATCGCGCGTGGATGAAATCGAAGCTTTCCTTGCGGAACAGCCATGGTTCGGTGAAGTCGTCGACTTCGAATCGGAGATTTGGGGGGACTAGGGAAGGTTGAGTGGGGCTGAGATCGGTTCCAAGTACCTGGACCCGTTAGAGTAACGTTGTGTACAATCTTCGCATGTCGCACTGACCTCGGCTGATGGGAACCTGTCCGCAAAGTCGCTGTTCGCCGGTTAATTGTTTGTACGCCAGATACAGATAAGAGACTAACATGGCCCAGATCCCTGGCAGGTCAGCTTGTGCATTTCGTGAGTCGAGTTGCTGCTTGTATACCGGTGCCAGTCCCTACATCCAAAACTTGCTAGGCAGAAGACAGTTATCAGCACGAAGCGATTTGCTATTCATCCCGAAACGTACCATCGGATTCTTCGCTATGGGCGCCAGATTCAACTCGCCATCGAGCAAGAGGAGGCAGATATGGTGACTACCCAGTCAACATGCACCACTAACCAAACGGCTCACAGGGCATACAAAATATCCAGCTGATCCGCCTGCGCTTCGTCATTCGGACCCCCTGCGCTCACTTAGAAAAAAGCACCGGTATGCAACGAGCAGGCAGCCCACAGTATGAGCCTTCCTTGTACGCATGGTATCGCCGACCATTGCGGTACTTGTAGTTGAGAATGGTAGACTTAAGCGACGTGGTATCGCTTCACGCCATGTCAGAAGGCGCTTTGCGGGTCAGTCTGAAAGGGAGACTTACGATGCGGCGTCGTCGTTGTAGGCGGAGTCGGTCTCGTCCGAGTCCTACAGTCCCTATCAGCAACGCGGCAGTAGTTGTACAATGGCAAAAGGGCTTACAATAGCGATCTGAGTCTCAATGTCGGCCATGGCTGGCAAAGCGCAAGATTGTGTTTGGTAGGGGGGGCTACTTGGGGCAGTCTCTTTGAGCTCGGCGACGTGTCACGTGACACCGCATGGGCCATCTTGTAGATACCTTCTCAGGGCCGTCGAGCCCCTGAGATTCTTCCTTATAGAGTATCATATATGTCATTTCCATTAGCCTGCTCAGCGTCTGACAGATTGTTATGGTCGCGGGAGTCCGGCGAGTGTCAATGGGGTCGGACGGCACGGCTCGCTAAGTCGCCTGTCTTAGCGTGACCCTCACAGTCCCACATACAAGGGGGTAGCATGAATGGCTCAGACGCCCCCCCTGTCAAAATCTGTGCGTATTACAGCGGATTTGTTACTAAAATTTACCACCGAATCTACTCGAATATTTATAAACCTATACTTCATAGAGCCTTCAAGAAGTTAAAAAATAATATATAGACCTTTGTAAAACGTAGATTTAAGAGTAATATAACAATATGCCGTCCCTTATCCGTTAAAATCGCAGCTACTACCCCCCCTAATATCAAAATCTAGATCCAAATCGAGCGCCCTATACGCGTCTTACCTTCCGCAAACGCAATTAGATCTTCTCGTTACATCAATTTGCTTACTAGCACTATAAGTTAATTGCGAATTCCTTAAAGCTTCCACATACAACTGTTTGGTCAGTAATTAAATTATATACTAAGACTCCTTATAAGCCTATTAGTGTTACGGCGCTGGTGGAAAACGGTGGATTGTGGCGGACAATGGCGGACAATAGCGGACAATTGCAGACAGTTTCAGATAGTTGCAGTTACGTGACTCGAGGGCCGCATAAAACCTCGAGCGGCACTGCTACTCTTCTCCTTTCCTTTCTCTAGCTTTGGATCCTCGTTTATAGACAATCCAATCGTACAGGCTTGCGCGACCTTCTTGCCGTGCTCGTGCCTCGATTGACCGAGTCGCTAATAATTAGGCCTCCTATGCTTAATACGCCTCTCTAAAAGCATCTTGTCGCCTAAGCTACAATTAATGTATACTACCGCCGCATGATATATAAAGAGATTGCTAAATTAGAGGGAATATAAGCTTATAGGCGCATGTTAAATGCTGCATTTAAGAAGGAGCAATACCACCGCCGTGTTGTAATAGAGAAGCCTCTTCTTACTGAGGCCTATAAGCAGGCACGTCTTGTATGGGCCTTAGTTCACTATAACTGGCCTCCATAGATATGGGCACGAGTCCTCTAGATAGACGAAGCCTCCTTTATAATAGGAGGCTTTAGAAAAGTATATATAACTTAACGGCCAGAGGAGAAGTATTTAGACAGTGTCACGGCTAGCTTTCCATAGGAGCGATCCGATAGATCAAGCAACAATAAGGGGCTATATTATAAATAGACTAAGGTAAGGGCTCAAAGAAAGGGGCGCGGTAGACGACTATGTACATGTTCGGTCGTCGGGGCAACATTAGGGCAACATTAGGGCAACGTTAATCCGTGACCGACGACGCCTTAATAATAGCTATGTAGACGAACCGTCACATTACCCCCCTTTAAGCCAGGAGGATTGCCCTTAATCCTTATAGTCAGGCTCTCCTTGTCCGTCTTGCCCTTCCGTCCTTCTTTACTTTATTGTCTTCCTCTAAGGGCTCTAGATCTACGTCCTTATAATACACCTCTAGCCATTGCAGCAGCCATACGGGTGGTCCAGCATTATGGGGTCTCTTATCATGGAACGTCTTAATCTTATAGGGGGCGCTGATAAAGCCGTCTGCGTTATACTAGGTGTTGTCTAAGTCATAGCCTACCCAATTAACCTTATACTGTAGCCTTCCGTGGTAGGTTCTACTAGCAAAAATCTTATTAATCTCATACTCCAGCTCGCTATTAATTAGAACTGGCTCCTCTAGCTCCCTATTTTGGCCCGGCAGGGGGTTATCTAGGTCCTTTTATAGTCGATTGGCATGGAAGACGTTTAACATCTTTATATTTAGGGGTAGGTTAATAATATACAAGTGTCCTTTTATGCCTAGAATCTTGTAGGACCCTATAAGCTATCTATCTAGCTTAATACTTGGTCGGTTAGTAGCCTAGCCCTTCCTAGTAATATATACTTAATCACCTACTCTAAAGTCTGGTTTATAACGGTGCCTATTAGCTTGCCTTGTCTACCGCTCTTAGGCCTTTGCTAGGTTATCTCTTACCCATTTAACTGCGTCCTAGGTCCTATATGCGAAAGCCTAAGCTTCTTATCATATTAGCTTCTTATAAGGTGTTAAGGTTGCTCGTATATATTCCTCCTAGTTAAAGTAAAGCCTTGGCTTAAATCCTAGCTCTAGCTCGTATAGTGCGAAGCCAGTGGATTTATACGGTAAGATTGCCTATATAAAGTCTATATAGGGGAGGAGCTCTAACCAATTGTCCTAGTAGTGGTTAATAAAGGGCCTTAAGCATTGGTTAATATATTAGTTTAGTACCTCTGTATTACTATCAGTTTGTAGGTAACCAGATATAGAGAGCTTTTGCTTAACACTAGTTAGTTTACATAGCTTATCTATAAAGGCTGAGATAAATTAGGGTCCTTAATTTAATATAGCCGTCTCTAAAAGGCCGTACACGCGCCAGACATATTAGTAGTATAGATTTACTACGTTAGCTACGGTAGCAGTTTTATAGTAGGGTAGTAAGAAGGCTCTCTTGCCTAATTAATTAACGACTACAAAGACGTTATTAAAGCCCTTTTTATCTATTAGGAAGGACTTAAAATCAAAAAAGATATGCTGCTAGCAGCGTTCACCAATTAGTAGGGGGTGCAGTAGGCCTAGGGTTTTGTCTTAAGGTATATAGGTCCTCCTATAGGCCCTACAGTTTCTTATATAGGTATCGCAGTCTAAAGGTAGTCTTGGCCAATAGTATTAGTCTGCTATAAGTTTCCTAGTCTTCGTCTTGCCTAGGTAAGCGGTTACCTGGCGAGAGTATACCTCTGCAATAAGGTAGGTACGGAGGCGGTTAGTATTAGGGACTATTAGCTTGCCAAAGCAGGTTAGTAGCCCTCTTTGGAGTTTCCAGCCCTTCTAGTCTTGCTTAGCTAGCTAATATAGCCCTACTAGCAACTCGCTAGTTTAATTAGCCTAGAGGACCTAATTAACCAGCTCATACGGTTCCTATTTGCGATTTGCTGCCACTGGGGGGTCCCTAGAGGTTTCCTCTAGTGTAGCAATTATAAGGGTGGGGTTGATTAAGTATATAGTATATATAGCTACGTCCTTCTCTTTCTGCGTCTTTAGGTCCTCTTGCTTTTATAATAGGGTATTAGCTACTATATTCGCTATGCCTAGCCTATAGGTAATCCGCACGTAGAAATTAGCTAGTAGGTCCGCCTAGTGGGCCTACCGTAGATTTAGTAGCCTCTTAGTTATAAAGTACTCAAGGGCTCAATGGTCCGTAATTACTGTAAAGGGTATACGCTAGAGGCCAATAAGGTAACCTTACTATTCCTATAAGCCTCTTATTACTGCTAGTATCTTTTTATTGTGGATCTTATACCATATCTCTTTAGGGGATATTGTCTTTAAGAAGAAGGCTACTGGCTTCTAGGTCTTATTGTCTTGCAGCTAGTTTAGTACCCTAGCTACTACTCTATTACTTACGTTAGTCTCCACGCGGGTGTCTTAGAATAGTAAGTAGTGCTTTATTACACTACCTAATGGCATAAGGGCCTTAACTCGCTTAAAGGCTTTAAGCTCCTCCTCCCCTAGTAAATACCATGCTCCCTTCTTTATAAGCTTACTAAGCGGTTATATAACTCGGCTGTAATCCTTTAAGAAGGCCTAGTAGAAGTTATAGAATCCTAGGAAGAATTACACCCCTTTTACAGAAGTAGGGGGCTCCTAATCCTTAATTATAGCTAGCTTATTGGTGTCTATAGCGATCCCGTTAGTACTAATAATAAAACCTAGGAACTTTATCTCTATAACATTAAACTCGCTCTTCTTAATATTTGCCTATAGGCCTGCCTCTTAAAGCCTTTATAGGATCTTTTTAACGTGGACTTCGTGCTCTAGCGGGTTGTCTAAGTAGATAAGAATATCGTCCATATAGGCTATACAGAAATTGTCTAGGTAGTTAAAAAGGATATTATTAATAAATCTCTAGAAGGATGTAGGGCCGTTACACAGTCTAAAGGGTATAATATGGTACTTATACAATCCGTACCTTATATAGAAGGTAGTTAACTCCTCTACCTCTTCCTTTAGCTGTATATGGTAGAAAGCCTGTCAAATATCTAGCTTAGTAAAGATTTTAGCTCTTAATAGCCTAGTCAACATCTCCTTAATTAATGGCAGCGGGTAGCGGTCCTTCTTAGTAATTATATTAAGCTTTTAAAAGTTAACGCAGAATTGCCACCCCTATCCTGATTTCTTAGCAAATAGAACTAGAGCTGCAAAGGGTATATTACTTGGTACAATAAACCCCTTCTATAGGTGCTCCTATAGGTAGACCTTAATAAGCCCTAGCTGCTCTAGCGATATATTGTATAGCGGGCTAGGAGCTAGATCGCGGCTATTACCTTTAAGAATAATATCGTGGTCTACCCCCTCGCGATACGGTGGTAGCGTATTAGATATAGCTTTCAAGAAACAGTCAGCATATTCTTAGTAGGGCTGCAGCAGCTTTTTATAGACAAGCCGGCGAAGTTCTTCCTTATTATTAGGTAGAGCGTCTTATACCTTCTTATCCTCTATTAGTTGGTCTATCTTGTAGAGGCTAGTATATCCAATTACTATATCCCTACGCTTTGCTCCTTATAGGAAGTTCCTTACCTTAAGTAGCATAATATCTGCTGCTCTAAACTCCCTAGTAGATAAAAGCCTCCTTATTCTTAGCTTTAACGGTAAAGCTGGCCTAGGGTAGAGCTAGTCTTTTATTTTCCTAATTATATCTTGGGTATCGATCTTCTAAGTATGCCTATAGTTATATAGGGTCCACTTAGCTTGCTTTAGCTTAGCCTATCCCTCCAGCTTAATTTTAGTAGAGGACTTCTTCTCTTAAAGTTTACTAATCGCGACTATACGTTTAAGGATACGTTAAGGGGTAGACTTAGACTCTTAATCTAGCAGTATGTCTCTTTAATCTATATCTCTCTGGTAATTCTTATTAATTAGTAGGGGTAGGAGCTCCTTTTTTGGTATAATTACATCCTGCCTACTATAGTAGTTCTTTTTGGTTCGCTATACCAAGACCTAGTATTTATAATTAATAAGGGCCCTAGTTTTCTTAAACTACCTACAGCTAATAAGAAGATTGTGGCGGCCTGTATTACAGAATAGGAACTATATAGGGACTTATTAACCGTCCATAACTAGGTTCGCCTTAAAGAGTTATTTAATTATATCTATCTACTAATTGTTATAGCTAGATACAGCAACTCCTTATCCTTTAATCTTATAGAGCTTTGGTCGCAGTTATTACTTAATAATTAGCAGTAGCTTATGGTGTATAAAGGCCTCTCTGCCTGTACTAAAGTTGAGTAGGCTTACCATATTAAGAGCTACGCCGCCTAGCGCGATCCTGTATAGCGTTATAAGGGCTGCGCCTCCTAAGATCTCCTTTAGCTATATAGGCGCTATATTAATTGCTCTAATCTACTCTAGGTAGGAGACTTCTTCTAGATGTAACGGAACCTTATAGCAGGAACTACGGTGGGTCCTATTATTGGGCTAGGTATATAGGTAAGAACAAATCAACAACGTAATAATAACTGGTGGAGTGGTTGCCCAACAGATTAACTCTAATTGTATTCTGAGATTCACTATAAGGAGAGAACTATCTACGGTAGAGACTGAGGTTCTTTAAATACACAACCATACTCCTAAGAAATCCTCTCTTGTACATAAGGTACGTAAGGTACGTAAGGTACGTAACAGACCTCGCAGACCTTATAGACCTTATAGAGCAAGTTACGTGACCTTGGTTACTATTCCTCGTCACGTGGCTCTACTGGCTCCATCCTGGACCGTGCCTATATCAACTAACTAGCTTCCGCCAACTCTTCTCCAAGTAGTCGTAATATTGTACTTAAAGCGTCCGTAACACTATCTCCCTCCTCTTTATCTTCGTCCTTAAAGATTCCTAACATCTCCAAGTTATCTACTAGAGGTATAATGTCCGTCTAATTAGTCTAGTTAATATCCTTACTTATTATACCTAAAGCATCTTCTTCTTCTTCGTTCCAACAACGTGCCCATACTATGGCTGCCATACTGTCGCTTGGTAAAGTTATGCCATCTCTATGTTCTTGTTATGCAAAAGAGGGGTTAGTATATATTGCGTTAGCAAGTCCTTTGTCCCAGCAACCCTCTTCCTACTTAGAGTGTACTAAGTTAAATGTTTAATTGTCCTATAATGTTCGCTCTGTTTCTAATGCTAAGTATACATATCCTATAACTTTTAACAGTTTTTAAGTTCCCTAAGTAACTTGTTATAGGGTCTTGTATTTAATCTACCGCTGCAAAACTTAACGGTAAGCTCTTAAGCGCCTTAGATAAACTTTATTGTTTATAGGAAGTAGAGCAGGAGGCTATAGCTATTTAATAGCGTGCCCTTAAAGCCTATCTATTAGCCTCTGCCCGTCTTCTTCGTCTTAAGAAAGTGCGCAAGAAGGTCCGTTTTAAGGAATGGAAACTGGTCTAACAGGGTCTTAATAAGTTAGGTAACAAAAGAACTAGCTCTCCTCCTATAAGGGAAACAACTCCAAGTAGCTCGGCAATTGCTCCTCTTGGGTCCCCCTTAGGTGACTTATTCTTTGGCAATCCTTTTTTAACACTCCCTAACCTACTTTTCTTTAATACTTCTTTACCTTTCCTATAGCGTTCTCTAGGTTGCTTAGTGGTTTTTAGGTAGTCTTATTATAGCCTATCTACTTTACTTTATACCACATTTCGTTATCTACATCCTTGTAACTAATAATCTTCAAAACTTACCATTTGTCTTTCTTTTGTCCTCTATATATGTCTGCCTTATAGACTAGTGGCTTAATATTCCCGTATACTAGCTCTAGCATTGCGATATATTATATAGGGTAGATCTTTATTTTAGCTAGTAAGTTTAACTTATACGTGACTAATGAAATTCTTTACCTAATTTTAAAAGGTCCTAGTCTAATATAGTTTAACTTCTTGCTTAGTCATTAACTTTTAAAATTTTTGTATAGTAGCTATACTTTATCTCCCTCCTTAAGATCTGGTCCCTTAGATCTCTTAGTATTATAGTACCTTTTTATTTGTTCTTGTACTAGTTTAGCTGTTTCCTTAAGGTCTTTATAAAGATTTATTAGCGTCTCTATTTTTTATTTAGCTATGCTACTCGTCTTTTTTACTTAATATGGCAATAACGATATTCTTAGTTTATACCCGTAATTTACCTTAAATAGTAATGTCCCTATTCCTTTTTATGGTGTTGCATTGTATATAAACTATATAACTGGTAATAACAATACCCAATTATTCTATGCGTAATTAATATAATGCCTTAGATACTATTCTAGTGTCTAGTTTAGTCTTTCTGTTTGTCCATCCGTCTACGGATAATATGCTATAGATATTGCTGCGTAAACCCCTTATTCTGCTAGAAATACTTCCTAAAATACTACTATAAATCTTGGATCTCTGTCTAATATAATCTTATCTGGTGCTCCGTATCTTGCGAATACTTTCTTTATATAGATTCTAGCGACATCTTCTACTAATATCTCTTTAGTGCATGCTATAAAGTATCCCTACTTTATTAGCTTATCCACTATTACTAAAATCGCGTTATAATCTTATCCTATAATAGGATCTTTTGACTTTAGTAACTTAATAATAAAGTCCTATAATATAACTTCCTATGGTCTTTCTGGTATTTTAATAGGTTGTAGCTCTCCGTACGGCTTATACCTTATTAGTTTATTTCTTTAGCAATCTAGATATTCTTTTATAACTTATCTTACTAGCCCCTAGATTTCTTAAATAATATACTCCTCTTAAAGTCTTAACACTAAGCCTATAGCTCCGTTGTGTTCTTGTGTTATTCCCTTATAGAATTCCTTAACAAATTCTTCTGTAATAGACTTAGGCATATATATTACTTCTCTATTTTCGTATTACTCTAAGTCTGGATTCTCTACCTATACTTCTTAGATCTTCTATGTCTAATTACTCTCTAGTAATTTATAGATCTAACTTTTCTTAGTTGCTATAATCTTTAGATAATTATACCTAATTAATCTATCTTAATTCTTTTATAATAAAGCTCCTAATAGCTTTTTATTACTTTATAGTTTAGCCTTTCTACTTAAAGCGTCTGCTCGTGCATTGTTTGTACCCTTAGTATGCTGAATTTTAAAATGGTATTTTATAAGCATTTCCGCCTATCTAACCTATCTTTAGTTGAGTTCCTTTATTGTTAGGAATCCTGTAAGGTTCTTATAGTCCATTTTAACCATAAATGGTTTCTCTATGCCTTATAAGAATGCTCTCTATTTTTTAAGTGCTATAACTATACCTAATAACTCCTTGTTGTAGATGTTATAGTTTAACTCTAGTGGTATTATTTTCTAACTATAGTATGCTACTGGATGCTATACATCCTAATACTTCTGTAGTAAATATACTCCTAGTGCAAAGTCTAATACGTCTGTCTTAACAACTGTTTCTAACTTTGGTTAATAGATCTTAAGAACTAGTTCTTAGGTAAACAATTCTTTAAGTTTTTAGAATAGCTCCTTCTGTTTACTACCCTAAACCTACAGTTCCTCTTTTTTTGTTAGTCTTGTAAATAGCTTAATACTTTTTAACCACTATGCTATAAACCTCCTATAGTAGTTATAAAACCCTAGAAACAACCTTAACTGTATAATGTTCTCTGGTTCTTGCTAACTTACTATAGCTTTAACTTTCTTTAGGTCTATACTAATTTTTCCTAGTTTAACAATAAATCCTACAAAATCGGTTTTTCTTATAAAGAACTCGTATTTTTTAATTACTACTGGCATCTGTTCTTCCTGTAGTCTCTTTAAGACCTATTTAATGTGTTCTCTATGTTCTTCCTTGTTTTTTAAGTAGATAATAATGTTGTTAAGGTATACTATAACAAACTCATCTAAGTGTTCTCCTAATATACTATTAATTTGCTTCTAAAACGTTACTAGTGCGTTTATAAGCCTAAATTGTATAACTAATAGTTTATATAGTCCTTCCTTTGACCTAAAGGCTGCCTTTTATTTGTTGCCTTTCTTGATCCTAATCTAATGGTACGCCTATCTCAGATCTATCTTTGTAAAGATTTTTGCGTTGCCTATCCTATCTTAGATTTCGCTAATTAAGGGTAAAGGATATCTATTCTTCCTAGTAATGCTGTTTAACTATCTATAGTCTATATACATTCTAAGTTTTCTGTTTTTCTTTGGGATAAATAGTACTGGATATTCTACTAATAACTATAACAGTCTAATATATCCCTTACGTAAGTTCTCCTGGACAAACTCCTTAAGCGCTACTAACTCCGTTTTAGTAAGCTTGTAGATTGGAAAGAACTTTAGACTTATTTTCTCTTTTAATTTTATCTTATAGTCCTATACTGTATACTCTAACAGCTTTTTACTTTCTAGTGACCACAACTTTTTACCATACTTGTAGTATCTCTTTGGTACATAACTTAAGCTTCGCTTAGTCTCTTTATATATCGCTCCGACTTAGTACTATACCAACTTGGTTTACTATCGCACTTTGCGCCATTAAGTATCCTTAATATTAACCTAACCTATAACCTAATTAATCTTTAGATTATACTTCTGTAACTAAGGTATTTCTAGTATCGCCTTATCCTGTCCTAATAGTAGGATATTAAAAGACATTCTAACTGGTCTTCCTTTAATAGTTAACTAAATAGGTCTTGTTTTAAGATTAATAATGCCTCCTCTATAGGCTATCTAATCTCCTGAAATTGTTGTAAGTGGATATAGGTGTTCCTTTTGTCTATATAGTAACCCCATCCTTTCTACTACTTTTGGTAATATATGGTTCCTAGTTACTCTACTATCTACTAATACTTTAAACTATTAATCTTGCCATTTAGCTCGTAAATTTAGGTATTAACCTTGAATTCCTTTAAGGGTCTAAGGCTCTAACACTGGTTCCCTTTAGTCCCGTACGCCTCCCCTTTTCCTAACTATTGGCTGCTAGATCCTGCCTATACTTAGTCTAACTTAGGTGTAACGGAACCTTATAGCAAGAACTACAGTAGGTCCTATTATTGGGCTGGGTATGTAGGTAAGAATAAATTAACAATATAATAATAACTGGTGGAGTGGTTGCCTAATAGATTAACTCTAATTGTATTCTGAGATTCACTACAAGGAGAGAACTATCTACAGTAGGGACTGAGGTCCTTTAAATACATAACCATACTCCTAAGAAATCCTCTTTTGTACGTAAGGTATGTGTTATACGTGTTATACGCAGGCGTATACTGCGTACACTTTGTATACTGCGTATAACATTATATAACTCACTTACCATTTCTCGTTACATGGTTTTACTAGATCCATCCTAGACCGTACCTATATTAACTAACTAGCTTCCTGCGACTCTTCCCTAAGTAGTTATAATATTATACTTAAAGCATCCGTAATACTATCTCCCTCCTCTTTATCTTTGTTCTTAAAGATTCCTAACATCTTTAAGTCGTCCACTAGAGGTGTAATGTCTATTTAATTAGTCTGGTTAATATCCTTGCTTATTATACCTAAAGCTTCTTCTTCCTCGTAAGCGCAATGTTGTGCTCGCACTATAGCTGCCATACTGTCGCTTAGTGAGATAATGTCGTCTCCGTGTTCTTATTATGCAAAAGTAGGGTTAGTATATGTTATAATAGCAAGTCCCTTGTCTTAACAACCCTTGTTTTACTTAAAGTGCACTAAAGTAAACGTTTAATTGTCCTATAATGTTCGCTCTATTTCTAACGCTAAGTATACGCGTCCTATAATTCTTAATAGTCTTTAAGTTCCCTAAGTAACTTATTATAGGGTCTCATATTTAATCTGCCACTACAAAGCTTAAGTCTAAGTTGGCCGCCACGCGCGCCAAACTCTACCGTTCTGCTAAAGAGACCACTTAGGCCCTTAAGGCTTAACATCGCTCCTTTAAGTCTTAGTAGGTTGCGTTCGCTCGGTTAGCCCGTCTTAAGAAGGTTCGTAAGAAGATTTATTCTAAGGAGTAGAAACTGGTTTAACAGGGTCTTAACAAGTTAGGTAATAAAAGGACTAGCTCTCCTCCTATAAGGGAAACAACTCCAAGTAGCTCGGCAATTGCTCCTCTTGGGTCCCCCTTAGGTAACTTATTCTTTAGCGATCCTTTTCCAACACTCCCTAACCTGCTTTTTTTTAATACTCCTTTACCTTTCCTATAGCGTTCTTTAGGTTGCTTAGTGGTTCCTAGGTAGTCTTACTATAGCCTATCCACTTTACTTTATACTACGTTTTGTTATCTATATCCTTATAATTAATGATCTTTAAAACTTACTATTTATCTTCCTCTTGTCCTCTATACGTATCTGCCTTATAGACTAGTGGCTTAATATTCCTGTATACTGGCTCTAGTATTACAATATGTTATATAGGGTAGATCTTTATTTTAGCTAGTAGGTTTAACTTATACATAACTAATAAAATTCTTTGCTTAACTTTGAAAGGTCCTAGTCTAACATAGTCTAACTTCTTACTTGGTTATTAACTCTTGAAATTTTTATATAGTAGCTACACTTTATCTCCCTCCTTAAGATCTGGTCCCTTAGATCTCCTAGTATTATAGTACTTTTTTATTTATTTTTATACTAGTTTAGCTGTTTCTTTAAGGTCTTTATAAAGATTTATTAATATCTTTATTCTTTATTTAGCTGTGCTACTTGTCTTTTTTGCTTAATATGGCGATAATAATATTCTTAGCTCGTATCTATAATTTGCCTTAAATAGTAATATCCCTATTCCTTTTTATAGTGTTGTGTTGTATGCAAACTGTATAACTGGTAATAATAATACCCAATTATTCTATACGTGATTAATATAATGCCTTAGATACTATTCTAGTGTCTAATTTAGTCTTTTTATTTATTCGTCCGTCTGCAGATAATATGCTATAGACGTTACTACGTAAACTCCCTGTTTTACTAAAAATATTTCCTAAAATACTGCTATAAATCTTAGATCTCTATCTAATATAATCTTGTCTGGTGCTTTATATTTTATAAATACTTCTTTTATATAGATTCTAGCGATATCTTCTATTAATATCTCTTTAGTGTATGCTATAAAGTATCCTTATTTTGTTAGCTTATCTACTATTACTAAAATTACGTTATAATCTTATCCTGTAATAGGATCTCTTGACTTTAGTAATTTAATAATAAAGTCCTATAATATAACTTCCTATAGTCTTCCTGGTATTTTAATAGGTTGTAGCCCTTTATACAGCTTATACCTTGTTGGTTTATTCCTTTAGCAATCTAGATATTTCCTTATAACTTATCTTGCTAGTCCCTAGATTCCTTAAATAATGTACTCCTTTTAAAGTCTTAATACTAAGCCTATAGCTCCGTTATGTCCTTGTATTATTCCCTTATAGAATTCCTTTATAAATTCTTCTATAATAGACTTAGGCATATATATTGCTTCTCTGTTTTTATATTGCTTTAAGTCTAGATTCTCTACCTGCGCTTTTTAGATCTTTTATGTCTAATTACTTTCTAGTAACTTATAGATCTGACTTTCCTTAGTTGCTATAATCTTTAAATAGTTATACCTAATTAATCTATCTTAATCCTTTTGTAATAAAGCTCCTAATAGCTTTTTGTTGTTTTATAGTTTAGCCTTTCTACTTAGCGCGTCTACTCGTGCATTATCTATACCCTTAGTATGCTGAATTTCGAAATAGTATTCTGTAAGCATTTCCGCCTATTTAACCTGTCTTTGGTTAAGTTCCTTTATTATTAGGAATCCTGTAAGGTTTTTATAGTCTATTTTAACTATAAATGGTTTCTCTGTGCCTTATAAGAATGCTTTTTATTTTTTAAGTGCTGTAACTATACCTAATAACTCCTTGTTATAGATATTATAGTTTAACTCTAGTAGTGTTATCTTTTAACTATAGTATACCACTAGGTGCTATCTATCTTGATATTTCTATATAAAGTATACCCCTAGTATAAAGTCTAATGCATCTATTTCTATAACCGTCTTTAGACCTAGTTGATAGATCTTAAGAACTAGCTCCTAGGTAAATAACCCTTTAACCTTCTTAAATAGTTCTTATTACTCCTTTCCCTATACCTATAGTTCTTATTTCTTGGTTAACTGCGTAAGTAGCTTAATATCCTTTAACTATTGCGCTATAAACCTTCTATAGTAATTATAAAACCCTAAGAATGATTTTAACTATATAACGTTTTCTAGTTCCTGCCAATTTACTATAGCCTTAATCTTTTTTAGATCTATACTAAGTTGGCTTAGTTTAATAATAAATCTAATAAAATTGGTCTTTCTGGTGAAGAACTCGCATTTCTTAATTGCTACTAGCATCTATTCTTCTTATAGTCTCTTTAAGACCTATTTGACGTGTTCTTTGTGTTCCTCCTTACTCTCTAAGTAGATAATAATGTTGTTAAGGTATATTATAACAAATTTATCTAGGTGTTCTCCTAATACACTACTAATTCGCTTCTGGAATATTGCTAGTGTATTTATAAGTCTAAATTATATAACTAATGGCTTATATAGTCCTTCCTTTGACCTAAAGGCTGCCTTCTATTTGTTGCCTTCCTTGATCCTAATCTAATGGTACGCCTACCTTAGATCTATCTTTATAAAGATTTTTACATTACCTATTCTGTCTTAGATTTCGCTAATTAAGGGTAAAGGATACCTATCCTTCCTAGTAATGCTGTTTAACTGTCTATAGTCTATACACATCCTAAGTTTTCTGTTTTTCTTTAGGATAAATAACACTGAATATCCTGTTAATAACTATAATAGTCTAATATATCCCTTATATAAGTTCTCCTAGACAAACTCCTTAAGCGCTACTAACTCCGTTTTGGTAAGCTTATAGATTAAAAAGAATTTTAGACTTGTTCCCTTTTCTAATTCTATCTTATAGTCCTATACTATATGCTCTAACAGCTTTTCACTTTCTAATAACCATAACTTTTTACCATACTTGTGGTATCTTTTTGGTACATAACTTAAGCCTCACTTAGTCTCTTTATATATTGCTCCGACTTAGTACTATACCAACTTGGTTTGTTATCGCACTTTATACTATTAAGTATTCTTAATATTGACCTGACCTATAACCTAATCAATCTTTGGATTGTACTTTTGTAACTAAGGCATTTTTAGTATTGCCTTGTTCTGTCCTAGCAGTAGAATATTAAAAGATATTCTAACTAGTCTCCCTTTAATAGTTATCTAAATAGGTCCTGTTTTAAGATTAATAATGCCTCCTCTATAGGCTATCTAATCTCCTAAAATTATTATAAGTGGATATAGGTATTCCTTTTGTCTATGTGGTAACCCTATCCTTTCTACTGCTTTTGGTGATATATAGTTCCTAATTACTCTACTGTCTACCAACGCTTTAAACTGCTGATCTTGCTATTTAACTTATAAATTTAGGTATTATTCTTAAATTCCTTTAAGGGTCTAAAACTCTAATACTGGTTCCCTTTAGTCCTATACGCCTCCCCTTTTCCTAACTGTTAGCTGCTAGATCCTACTTATACTTAGTCTAACTTAGGCCAATACTTAGTTTGTTTCTTTTCCTCTATATGCTATAGATAAGTGTTTTTTAGGCACTCCCACTACTATTGTTTATCTAGGCATTTTTCTATAAGGAATCTTCCTGGTTAAAGTGTTAAGTCCCCTTAACCTTACACTTCTACTAGGTGCTATTTATATATATACTTAGCATTCCTAAACTGCTTTTTCTCTAGTGCCTAATATATCCTTACTAAGTACTTCTAGTTCTTGTTTTTAGGTACCCTATATATATTATATATATCATCCATATAAGCTATCTACGATAGTGTATAATACGCTGTATGTTTTGGGTTAACTTTTAGTTTATCTTTATCTTTAAGTTTAAACCTATACCTAGTTAACCTAACCACTAGTATCTTGGCTATAGGTATTAAGACTTATTGCTTACTTCTCTAGTCCCTAGATCCTTTTTCTAGGTTCCTTAACATTATAATTAATACTCCTTTAATGTGATTTATACATTTCTCTATAATAGGTTAGTTTTAAATAACTTTTTTGTTTAGCCACATATAAAAGTCTTCCTATTTATTACTATGTCGTTGCCTATACCACTTTCCGTATAACTGGTTTAGTGTGTATAGTCTATCTGTTAGAAAGTACCTTGTTATTACTATATTGTAATATCCTTTAGTATGTCTTTCTTTAAATCTGGTTAAAATATCTAGATCCTCTTCTTGTTCCAATTTATCTAACCATTTTACCCTAGGTGTCCCTACACTTGGCCTATTAGTAACTCTTTATATAGGTGCTCTATCCCTTATATAACCTGGTATAGCTAACCTCTTATCTAGCTTTTGCTCTTGCTATATAATAATTTATGTTTTGAACTTATTTATAGTTTCTTGTTTTCTACGTCTTGCAGCTAAATCTTTGTAGTTGTCTTACTTTTTAATCCTAGTATTAACTATTCGATCTTTAGGCTAAACACTACATTTACCTAGGATTGCTAACATTCTTATTCGTTCCCTAAACTTGTAGTTTATAAACTTGCGTCCTATACTTATTCGTTTATTACTAAATTAAGTTACTGCCCTTCCCTATTGGTTTTTGTCTGTTATAGGTCCTTAGGTGTGTCTTATCTTACTTTAAGAATCTTAAGCTTCTTTTATCTCTTCTTAAGAATCTTAAGCCTATGGCCTTTTGCCTTTATTAAGTGATAAGCTAGCACTAGCAGTTATCTACTTACTTAGTTTCTTCTAAACGTTACTTCTATCTTCTTATAAAGCGATGGAAATTGTATCTAATAGTGTTATAATATCCGTTACTAAACCCCATTCTGTAATGGTCTTAGTTTCTACTTTTGTTTTAACTTCTCTAAGGTCTATATACTCCTAGTAAGCTGCCTTTATTGCCTTATTATTGACAAATGCTTCGCCTATATTAAACTTATTATCCTTAATATCCGATTTATAAGCTAGTTTATTGGTTTCTCTAAACTTAGATAATAATGGCTCCTATAGCTAATAGCTTGCGCTATACTTAGCGTCCTTATAAATTTGGTATATATTGTTGTAATAATACGCAAAACTGTTAATTAAACACTCTTTTGTTCCTTATAGTGCACCATCATCCCTCTATATGTATGTGCCGTCTGCTAGCCTAGTTCCCTTTACCGCGTAGTTACTTTAACCACCTCTATAGTCTCTGGTGAAATGACCTTATTTTCCATAATTTATATAAGCCCTATCTTTAAACCACTTTTCTTGCTATAGAGTCCGCCTAAACGTCTTCTACTACTAAGATCCCTAGTTTGGCCTCTACTTCTAGGTCCTTTAATTACTTAATCCTTAACCCCTAGGTTTCTATAGTTTCTTTTCCCACCTTTAGGTTTTTTTAGTACCGCTTAGGTCCATTGGCTCCGCGCTATTCTATAGTTTTTAACTCTGTGTCTATTATTACGTACTCTGCGCCTTATACGACTATAGAACTCTATTTTACCCTTTTTTGGCTTGTTCCCTTTAATAGATTCTATTATTAATCTTTATTAACTAATCTATTAACTCTCTTAGAGTGTCCGCATCTTCTATTAGGATAATTGCGTCCTAGACTTTAGCCTTAAGTCCCTATTTATACTGTGCCATAAGCGCCCTATTATTCCACTTAACCTATATAGCTAGTGTTTAAAACTGTGTTATATACTTAATTACTAAAGTGCGTTGTACTAAGTTCTGAAGCTTTTATTCTGCTATGGTTATGGCCTCCAGGTCTTTAAATATTTGCGTTAGTTGCTCCGCGAACCCGTTTTAACTAGTAAATATATACCGTGCGTCCTAGTTAGTAGTTGCTATGCCATTAGCCTATATTTCCGTGAGATATAGTTTAAACCACTTAAGTGCCCTCCCTGTTAGGAACAATCCTGTATAGGCTACTTAATCTAACGATATTGCTAACTTCGCTCCTTCCTATATAACCTTAAAGTATATCTGCGTAAGAAATCCCTTAAGCTTTAACTTCTCTCCTAAGAATCGTTTGATTGAAGGTAGTTTAATTTTCGCTACTTTGATTCTATTAATGCGTTCTTTAAGTATCCTATTATTATCTTATAAGTGATTAACCATTTCCTGTAACTAACCTTGTGTAACCACTTAAGAATCCCTATTATCCATACTAGTATCACCTAGCCCTGAGGTTGTGGCTGCCGTCAACGCCATTATAACTAGTGCTTTGGGTGGCATATTATTTGATCTTGTTTAATACCATAACCTTAGTAGTAAATGTGTAACGGAACCTTGTAGCAAGAACTACGGTGGGTCCTATTATTAGGCTAGGTATATAGGTAAGAATAAATTAATAATATAATAATAACTAGTGGAGTGGTTGCCTAATAGATTAACTCTAATTATATTCTAAGATTTACTACAAGGAGAGAACTATCTACGGTAGGGACTGAGGTCCTTTAAATATATAACCATACTCCTAAGAAATCCTCTCTTGTACGTAAGGTACGTGTTATACGTATTATACGCGGGCGTACACTACGTACACTTTATACACTGCGTATAATATTATGTGACTTGCTTACTATTCCTCGTTACATGGTTCCACCAGATCTATTTTAAACTGTGCCTATATTAACTAACTAGCTTCCTACGACTCTTCCCTAAGTAGTTGTAATATTATACTTAAAGCGTCCGTAATATTAGGCCAATACTTAGTTCGTTTCTTTTCCTCTATATACTATAGATAAGTGTTTTCTAGGCACTTCTACTACTATTATCCGTCTAGGTATTTTTCTATAAGGAATCTTCCTAGTTAAAGTATTAAGTCCCCTTGACCTTATACTTCTACTAGGTGCTATCTATGTATATACTTGGCGTTCCTAAACCGCTTTTCCTTTGGTGCCTAATATATCCTTATTAGGTACTTCCAGTTCTTGTCTTTTAGTGCTCTATATATGTTATATATATTATCCACACAAGCTATTCATAATAGTGTATAATACGCTATATGTTTTAGGTTAACTTTTAGTTTGTCTTTATCCTTAAGTTTAAACCTATACCTAGTTGACCTAACCACTGGTATCTTTACTATGGGTACTAAGATTTGTTGCTTACTTCTCTAGTCCCTGGATCCTTCTTCTAGGTTCCTTAACATTATAATTAATGCTCCTTTGATGTAACTTATGCGTTTTTCCGTAATAGGTTAGTCTTGGACAACTTTTTTATCTAGCTATATATAAAAGTCTTCCTATTTATTACTGTGTCGTTGCCTATACCACTTTCCGTATAACTGGTTTAGTGTGTATGGTCTATCTATTAGAAAGTACCTTGTTATTGCTATATTATAATATTCTTTGGTATGTCTTTTTTTAAACCTGGTTAGAATATCTAGATCCTCTTTTTGTTCTAATTTATCTAACCATTTTGCCCTAGGTGTCCCTGCACTTAGCCTATTAATAACTCTTTATACGGGTGCTCTGTCCCTTATATAACCTAGTATAGCTAACCTCTTATCTAGCTTTTGCTCTTACTATATAATAATTCTTGTCCTAAACTTATCTATAGTTTCTTATTTTCTGCGTCTTATAGCTAGATCTTTATAGTTATCTTACTTTTTAATCCTGGTATTAACTGTTTAATCTTTAGACTAAATACTGCGTTTACCTAGGATTACTAACATTCTTATTTATTCCCCAAACTTGTAGTTCTTAAACTTACATCCTATACTTATTCGTTTGTTACTAAACTAAGTCGCTACTCTTTCCCATTGGTTTTCGTCCGTTGTAGGTCCTTAGGTATATCTTATCTTATCTTAAGAATCTTAAGCTTCTTTTATCTTTTCTTAAGAATTTTAAGCCTGTGGCTTTTTACCTTTATTAAGTAATAAGCTAGCACTAGTAGTTATTTGCTTACTTAGTTTCTTCTAAATATTACTTCTATTATCTTATAAAGCAATGGAAATTGTATCTAATGGTGTTGTAATATCCATTACTAAACCTTATTCTGTAATGGTCTTAGTCTCTACTTCTATTTTAACTTCTTTAAGGTTTATATGCTCCTAGTAAGCTGCCTTTATTGCCTTATTGTTGGTAAATGCTTTGCCTATATTAAACTTATTGTCTTTAATGTCCGATCTACGAGCTGGTTCGCTGGTTCCTTTAAACTTAGATAACAATAGCTCCTATAGCTAATAGCTTGCGCTATACTTAGCGTCCTTATAAATTTAGCATGCGTTATTGTAACAATACGCAAAACTGTTAATTAAACACTCTTTTGTTCCTTATAGTGCACTATTGTCCCTCTATTTATATATACTATCTGCTAGCCTAGTTCCCTTTACCGCGTAGTTACTCTAACTACCTCTATAGTCTCTAGCAAAATAACCTTGTTTTCTATAATTTATATAAGCTCTATCTTTAAACTATCTTTCTTGCTATAGAGTCCGCCTAAACGTCTTCTGCTACTGAGATCCCTGGTTTAGCCTCTGCTCCTAGGTCCTTTAATTACTTAATCCTTAACCTCTAGGTTTCTATGGTTTCTTTTTCTATCTTTAGGTTTCTTTAGTACCGCTTAGGTCCATTAGCTCTGCGCCACTCCATAGTTTTTAACTCTATATCTATCGTTGCATACTCTGCGCCTTATATAACTATGGAACTCTATCTTGCCCTTTCTTAGCTTGTTCCCTTTAATAGATCCTATTATTAATCTTTATTAACTAGTCTATTAACTCTCTTAGAGTATCCGCATCTTCCATTAGGATAATTATATCTTGGACTTTAGCCTTAAGTCCCTGTTTATACTATGCTATAAGCACCCTATTATTCTACTCAACCTATATAGCTAGTGTTTAAAACTGTGTTATATACTTAATTGCTAAAGTATATTGTACTAAGTTCTAAAGCTTTTATTTCGCTGTGGTTATAGCTTCTAGGTCTCTAAATATCTATATTAGTTGTTCTGCAAACCCGTTCTAACTAGTAAATATATACCGCACGTCCTGGTTAGTAGTTGTTATACCATTAGCCTATATTTCTGTAAGATACGGTTTAAACCACTTAAGTGCCCTCCCTATCAGGAACAATCCTGTATAGGCTACTTAATTTAACGATGTTACTAACTTCGCTCCTTCCTGTATTACCTTAAAGTGCATCTATATAAGAAATCCCTTAAGCTTTAACTTCTCTCCTAAGAATTATTTAATTAAAGGTAGCTTAATTTTCACTACTCTAATTCTATTAATGCGTTCTTTAAGTATCCTATTATTGTCTTATAAGTGATTAACCATTTCCTATAACTGACCTTGCGTAACCACTTAAGAATCCCTATTATCTATACTGGTATTACCTAGCCCTAAGGTTGTGGCTGCCGTTAACATTATCGTGACTAGTGCTTTAGGTGGCATATTATTCGATCTTATTTAATACCGTAACCTTAGTAGTAAATGTATAATAGAACCTTATAGCAGGAACTACAGTAGGTCCTATTATTAGGCTAGGTATATAGGTAAGAACAAATTAACAACATAATAATAACTGGTAGAGTGGTTGCCTAATAGATTAACTCCAATTATATTCTAAGATTCACTACAAGGAGAGAACTATCTACGGTAGGGACTAAGGTCCTTTAAATACACAACCATACTCCTAAGAAATTCTCTCTTATACGTGAGGTACGTAAGGTATGTAAGGTATATAACAGACCTTATAGACCTTACAGACCTTACAGAGCAAGTCACGTGACCTTAGTTACCATTTCTCGTCACATGGCTCTACTGGCTCCATCCTGGACCGTGCCTATATTAACTAACTAGCTTCCACCGACTCTTCTCCAAGTAGTTATAACATCGTACTTAAAGCGTCCGTAACACTAGAGCTACTTATTTTTTAACTTTACTAAGTTAGTAACTATCTCGTACTCTTTACTTTAGTTAATTGCTTTAGCTTCCGTCTTCTTCGGCGCTATATAGTTATTAGAGTAGTGTCCTTACTTGCCATAGTTAAAGTAAGTAACTAGCGCTTTTACAGCTGGTACTAGAGTTAGAGGCTACTAGGAAGAGGAAGAACCTTTAGTCTCTTTAGCGCCCCTAGTAAAAGCTCTCTTACTAGCCTAGGCTACTCTATGGTCACTTTATTCCTTGCCTGTCTGCTTTAGACCTTAGGCATACTATTAGGCAGTCTTGTAATAGGCCTAGAAGCCATAGTCTTTATCTACTACCTTAACTTCTATTTAGACGCGTAGGCTATTATAAAGCTTATTATAAAGCTCCTTTTTCTACTAATCTTGTAGCATTCTTAAGATATTTGCTAGCCGTATAAAGTTAGATTAGAAATTATTAAAGTCTCCTAGGTATAGCATCTTAAGGCTTTTAAGCTCCTACTAGGCCTTAATACGGCAATCTAGGTTTTTAAAAACGTTCTCTAGGAACTTAAGTACTTCTTTACTAGTAGGGTTGCGTTCCGCATCACGCTCTGCCTCTAGGTAAGGTAAGTGTCACGGCTAGCTTTCCGTGGGAGCGATCCGATAGATTAAGCAACAATAAGGGGCTATATTATAAATAGACTAAGGTAAGGGCTCAAAGAAAGGGGCGCAGTAGACAACTATATACATGTTCGGTCGTCGGGGCAACGTTAGGGCAACGTTAATCCGTAACCGACAACGCCTCGATGGTAGCTATGTAGACAAACCATCACATCACCCCCCTTTAAGCCAGGAGGATCGCCCTTAATCCTCATAGTCAGGCTCTCCTTGTCCGTCTTGCCCTTCCGTCCTTTTCTGCTTTATTATCTTCCTCTAAGGGCTCTAGATCTATATCCTTGTAACACGCCTCTAGCCATTGCTGCAGCCATATAGGTGGTCTGGCATTATGGGGTCTTTTATTATAGAATGTCTTAATCTTATAGGGGGCGCCAATAAAGCCGTCTGCGTTATACCAGGTATTATCCAAGTTGTGGCCTACCTAGTTAACCTTATACTATAGCCTTCCGTGGTAGGTTTTACTAGCAAGAATCTTATTAATCTCGTACTCCAGCTCGCCATTAATTAGAACTGGCTCCTTTGGCTCCCTATTTTAGCCCAGTAGGGGGTTATCTAAGTCCTTTTATAGTCAATCGGCATAGAAGACGTTTAACATCTTCATATTTAGGGGTAGGTTAATAATGTACAAGTATCCTTTTATGCCTAGAATTTTATAGGACCCTACAAGCTGTCTATCTAGCTTAATACTTAGTCAGTTAGTAGCCCAGCCCTTCCTAGTAATGTATACTCAATCACCTACTCTAAAGTCTGGTTCGTGACGGTGCCTATTAGCTTGCCTTGTCTGCCGCTCTTGGGCCTTTACTAGGTTATCTCTTGCCCATTTAACTACGTCCCAGGTCCTATGTGCAAAAGCCTAAGCTTCTTATCGTATTAGCTTCTTATAAGGTGTTAAGGTTGCTTATATATATTCCTCCCAGTTAAAGTAAAGCCTTAGCTTAAATCCTAGCTCTAGCTCATATAATACAAAGCTAGTGGATTTATATAGTAAGATTACCTGTGCAAAGTCTATACAGGGGAGGAGCTCTAACTAATTGTCCTAGTAGTGGTTAATAAAGGGCCTTAAGCATTAGTTAATATACTAGTTTAGTACCTCTATATTACCATTAGTTTATAGGTAACCAGATATAGAGAGCTTTTACTTAATGCCGGTTAGTTTATATAGCTCGTCTATAAAGGCCGAGATAAATTAGGGTCCTTAATCTAATATAGCCGTCTCCAGAAGGCCGTACACGCGCCAAACGTGTTGGTAGTATAGGTTTACTGCGTTAGCTACAGTAGCAGTTTTATAGCAGGGTAGTAAGAAGGCTCTCTTGCCTAGTTAATTAATAACTATAAAGACGTTGTCGAAGCCCTTTTTATCTATTAGAAAGGACTTAAAATCAAAAAAGATGTGCTACCAGCAGCGTTCACTAATTAGTAGGGGGTGCAGCAGGCCTGGGGTTTTGTCCTAAGGTATATAGGTCCTCCTACAGGCCCTACAGTTTCTTACATAGGTATCGCAGTCTAAGGGTAGTCCTGGCCAATAGTATTGGTCTACTATAAGTTTCCTAGTCTTCGTCTTGCCTGGGTAAGCGGTTACCTAGCAAGAGTATACCTCTACAATGAGGTAGGTACGGAGGCAGTCAGTATTAGGGACCATTAGCTTACTAAAGCGGGTTAGTAGCCCTCCTTGGAGTTTCTAGCCCTTCCGGTCTTGCTTAGCTAGCTAATATAGCCCTACTAGCAACTTACTAGTTTAATTGGCCTGGAGGACCTAATTAGCCAGCTCGTACGGTTCCCATTTATAATTTACTGCCACTGGGGGGTCCCTAGAGGTTTCCTCTAGTATAGCAATTATAAGGGCGGGGTTAATCAAGTACATAGTACGTGCGGCTACATCCTTCTCTTTCTACGTCTTCAGGTCCTCTTGCTTTCATAATAGGGTATTAGCCACTATATTCGCCGTGCCTGGCCTATAGGTAATCCTCACGTGGAAATTAGCTAGTAGGTCCACCTAGTAGGCCTACTATAAATTCAGCAGCCTCTTGGTTGTAAAGTACTCAAGGGCTTAATGGTCCGTAATTACTATAAAGGGTGTACGCTGGAGGCCAATAAGGTAACCTCGCTATTCCCATAGGCCTCTTATTACTGCTAGTATCTCTTTATTATGGATCTCATACCGCATCTCTTTAGGGGATATTATCTTTAAGAAGAAGGCTACTGGCTTCCAGGTCCCATCATCTTGCAGCTGGTTTAGTACCCCAGCTACTACTCCCTCACTTACATCAGTCTCTACACAGGTATCTTAAAACAGTAAGTAGTGCTTTATTACACCGCCCAATAGTATAAAGGCCTTAACTCGCTTAAAGGCTTTAAGCTCCTCCTCCCCTAGTAGGTGCCACGCTCCCTTCCTTATAAGCTTACTAAGCAGTTATGCGACTCGGCCATAATCCTTTAAGAAGGCCTAGTAGAAGTTACAGAATCCTAGGAAGGATTACACCCCTTTTATAGAAGTAGGGGGCTCCTAATCCTTAATCGTAGCTAGCTTATTAGTGTCTATAGCAATCCTATTAGTACCAATAATAAAACCTAGGAACTTTATCTCCGTAACATTAAACTCGCTCTTCTTAATATCCGCCTATAGGCCTGCCTCTTAAAGCCTTTATAGGATCTTTTTAACGTGGACTTTATGCTCTAGTGGGTCGTCCAAGTAGATAAGGATGTTATCTATATAGGCTGTATAGAAATCGTCCAGGTAGTTAAAAAGGACATTATTAATAAATCTCTAGAAGGACACAGGGCCGTTACACAGTCCAAAGGGTATAACGCAGTACTTATACAATCTATACCTTGTATAGAAGGTAGTTAACTCCTCTACCTCTTCCTTTAGCTATATACAGTAGAAAGCCTATCAAACATCTAGCTTAGTAAAGATTTTAGCTCTTAATAGCCTAGTCAACGTCTCCTTAATTAATGGCAGCGGGTAGCAGTCCTTCTTAGTAATTACATTAAGCTTTTAAAAGTCAACATAGAATCGCTACCCCCCTCCTAGTTTCTTAGCAAATAGAACCAGAGCTACAAAGAGTACATTACTTAGTATAATAAACCCCTTCTATAGGTGCTCCTGTAGGTAGACCTTGATAAGCTCTAGCTGCTCTAGCGACATATTATATAGCGGGCTAGGAGCTAGATCGCGGCTGTTGCCTTTAAGAATAATATTATGGTCTACCCCCTTATAATGTGGTAGTAGCGTATCAGATATAGCTTTCAAGAAACAGTTAGCGTATTCTTAGTAGGGCTGCAGCAGCTTTTTATAAATAAGCCAGCGAAGTTCTTCCTTATCGTTAGGTAGAGCGTCTTATACCTTCTTATCCTCTATTAGTTGGTCTATTTTATAGAGGCTAATATATCCAATTACTACATCCCTACGCTTCGCTCCTCGTAGGAAGTTCCTTGCCTTAAGTAGCGCAATATCTGCTGCTCTAAACTCCCTAGTAAATAAAGGCCTCCTTACTCTTAGCTTTAACGGTAAAGCTAGCCTAGGGTGGAGCTAGTCTTCCATTTTCCTAATTATATCTTAGGTATCAATCTTCCAAGTATGCCTATAGTCGTATAGGGTCCGCTTAGCTTGCTTCAGCTTAGCCTATCCCTTCAGCTTAATTTTAGTAGAGGACTTCTTCTCTTAAAGTTCACTAATCGCAACTATACATTTAAGGATACATCAGGGGGTAGACTTAAACTCTTAATCTAGCAGTGAATCTCTTTAATCTGCATCTCTCTAGTAATTCTTATTAATTGGCGGGGGTAGGAGCTCCTTTCTTAGTATAATTACATCCTACCTACCATAGTAGTTCTTCTTAGTTCACCATACCAAGACCCGGTATTTATAATTAATAAGGGCCCCAGTCTTCTTAAACCACCTACAGCCAATAAGAAGATTGTGGCGGCCTATATTGCAGAATAGGAACTATGTAGGGACTTGTTAACCGTCTATAACTAGGTTCGCCTTAAAGAGCTATCTAATTATGTCTATCTGCTAATTATTATGGCCAGATACAGCAACTCCTTGTCCTTTAATCTTGTAGAGCTTTGGTTACAGTTATTGCTTAATAATTAGCAGTAGCTTATGGTGTATAAAGGCCTCTCCGCCCGCACCAGAGTTAAGCAGGCTTACTATATTAAGAGCCACGCTGCCTAGCGCAATCCTATATAGCGTTATAAGGGCTGCACCTCCTAAGATCTCCTTTAGCTATATGGGCGCTATATTAATTGCTCTAATCTGCTCTAGGCAGGAGACTTCTCCTAGAGCTACTCATTTTCCAACTCCGCCAAGTCAGTAACTATCTCATACTCTTCGCTTTAGTTGATTGCTTTAGCTTCCATCTTCTTTAGCGCTGTACAGTTATTAGAGTAGTGTCCTTACTTACCACAGTTAAAGCAGGTAACTGGCGCTTTTGCGGCTGGTACTAGAGTTAGAGGCTGCCAGAAAGAGGGGGGACCTTTAGTCTCTTTAGCGCCCCTAGTACAGTAGAAGCTCTCTTACTAGCCTAGGCTGCTCTGCAGTTACTTTATTCCTTACCTATCTGCTTTAGACCTCAAGCATACTATTAGGCAGTCTTGCAATAGGCCTAGAAGCCACAGTCTTTATCTACCACCTTAACTTCCATTTAGACGCGTAGGCTGTTATAAAGCTTATTATAAAGCTCCTCTTTCCACTAATCTTGTGGCATCCTTAAGATATTTGCTAGCCGTATAAAGTTAGATTAGAAATTATTAAAGTCTCCTAAGTATGGCATCTTAAGGCTTTTAAGCTCCTGCTAGGCCTTAATGCGGCGATCTAGGTCTTTAAAGACGTTCTCCAGGAACTCAAGTACTTCTTTACTAGTAGGGTTGCGTTCCGCATCACGCTCTGCCTCTAGGTAGGGTAAGAGGTGGTTATAAGCTTTGCCTCCTACACGCGTTTTAATATACGCTACTTTTGCATCCTCTTCCTAATCTAGGTTGTCTTAATAGAACCAGTCTGCATTAGATTAAAGCTTATTTTATATATAGCCGCTCCAGGTATAATAGGTAGGCTCTTTCCTATCTGTTAGCGTAGGTGGGTCTAGAAACTTTACTATACGTCCTAAGCCCATAACACTGCTCATCTAAGAGAGTAGTGTCCCTTCTTATATTGTCCATAATGGTGTGCTTTCTTACTCACTGTCTTCCCAATTTAGGGCTTATATAGTAACCTTGCGGCCCATCCTTAATATCTTCCAATTGGCCTTGCGGAGCTTATCTGTCCTGTTATCCAAGTACTCCTTAAGCTCCGCTATCTTTACCTTAGCCTCCTCTTTCCCATCAAGGGCCTTATACGCGTGGTTGTTTGCAAGACGCCATAATATAGCAATCTACTGTTCTATTGCCTTTCTTTATATTCCCTAGAGCTTCAGCTCTTCTACAAGTTTGGTTATAGAAATCGCGGCTAGGCTTTAGGTGGTCATAGCTGTATACTCTCTCTTTGTCTCTATTTCAAAGTATATAGGGTTCTCGTCGTCTTCTGATTACGCTATAAGACGGTCCTATTTGCTTTTTATATCATCCGCGAGCTCCGTCTCGCCATAGTACGGTTGGAGCTCCGGCGGCTTGAGTGACGCGTCTATGGGTTCCTCACGTGCTGCCAGTGTTAGGTCAGTAGCTATCTCTAACGCGCTAGGCCTTAACGCGCTCCTTTTTGCCATAGTGTCTCTTTTGCTTTCTTAGGCAACTCTTACTACTAAGATTGTAATCAGGGTAATCCTTTTAATCTAATTACTGCAGTCTCTTCTTTTAGCTGCTTAATCCGCTATCGCAATTACCTACCTTAAGCAGGGCTTAGAGGGTTAATTGGTCTATAGTTGTGGTGGTAGAACAGCTCTTTGTCTGGCTATGCATTTAACCGTTAGACCTAGTATTATATCGCCTCTATAGGCCAGTTAAGGTTAACCTTAGTCTAATATCACGGCTAGCTTTCCGCGGGAGTAATCCAATAAATCAAGCAACAATAAGGGGCTATATTATAAATAGACTAAGGTAAGGGCTCAAAGAAAGGGGCGCAGTAGACAACTATATACATATTCGGTCGTCGGGGCAACATTAGGGCAACGTTAATCCGTGACCAACAACGCCTCAATGGTAGCTATATAGACAAACCGTCACAGTAAGAGGTAGTTATAAGCTTTACCTCCTACACGCGTTTTAATATACGCTACTTTTATATTCTCTTCCTAATCTGGGTTGTCTTAATAGAACTAGTTTACATTAGATTAAAGCTTATTTTATACATAGCTACTCTAGGTATAATAGGTAGGCTCTTTTCTATCTATTAGCATAGGTAGGTTTAGAAACTTTGCTATATATTCTAAGCCCATAACACTGCTCATCTAAGAGAGTAGTGTCCCTTCTTATATCGTCCGTAATAGTATGCTTTCTTGCTCGCTGTCTTCCCAATTTAGGGCTTATATAATAACCTTACGGCCCATCCTTAATATCTTCTAATTAGCCTTATAGAGCTTGTCTGTCCTATTATCCAAGTGCTCCTTAAGCTCCGCTATTTTTACCTTGGCCTCCTCTTTCCCATTAAGGGCCTTATACGCGTAGTTATTTACGAAACGCCATAGCATAGCGATCTACTGTTCCGTCGCCTTTCTTTGTATTCCCTAGAGCTTTAGCTCTTCTACAAGTTCAGTTATAGGGATCGCGGCTAGGCTTTAGGTAGTCGCGGCTGTGTACTCTCTTTTTATCTCCATTTTAAAGTATATGGGGTTCTCATCGTCTTCCAATTACGCCATAAGACGGTCCCATTTGCTTTTTATATCATCCGCAAGCTCCGTCTTGCCGTAGTACAGTTAGAGCTCCAGTAGCTTAAGTAACGCGTCTATGGGTTCCTCACGTGCTACCAGCATTGGGTCGATAGCTATCTCTAGCGCGCTAGGCCTTAACGCGCTTCTTTTTACCATAGTGTCTCTTTTGCTTTCTTAGGCAACTCTTACTACTAAAATTGTAATTGGGGTGATCCTTTTAATCTAATTGCTGCAGTCTCTTCTTTTAGCTGCTTAATCCGCTATCGCAATTGCCTGCCTTAAGCAGGGCTTAGAGGGTTAATTAGTCTATAGTTATAGTAGTAGAACAGCTCTCTATCTAGCTATACGTTTAACCGTTAGACCTAGTATTATGTCGCCTCTATAGGCCAGTTAAGGTTAACCTTAGTCTAATATTACGGCTAGCTTTCTATGGGAGCGATCCAATAGATCAAGCAATAATAAGGGGCTATATTATAAATAGACTAAGGTAAGGGCTCAAAGAAAGGGGCGCGGTAGACAACTATATACATATTCGGTCGTCGGGGCAACGTTAGGGCAATATTAGGGCAACGTTGATCCGTAACCGACGACGCCTTAATAATAGCTATATAGACGAACCGTTACAGACAGCTACTGTTTCCCTAAGTTCCGTAGCTATAGCTCCTGGATAATATAAGAAACAATATCCCTATATAGCAAGGGAAGATTGGTGGTGTTTAAAAAGGAATGGGGTAATATATTAGGAGACGTATACAGGAAGCACGTGGTTCCTATAATATACGTATATAAAGAGGAGGTTGAGCAATACGTAGGCAAAGAAAATGTTATTCTTATGGAGGACGGAGCGCCTTTCCATATAGCTAAAGCCATAAAAGCCTTATACGATTGCAACGACTTATGGAGGATGAAATGGCCTGCTAATTTACCTAATTTAAATCTGATTAAGAATGTCTGGTGGCTGTTAAAGTATTAGGTAGGTAAACAATTTCCTAAGACAGATAAGGAAGTACGGCAGTATATTGAGGAGGAATGGGAAAGGCTATAGGTAGACGACTTTAAAAAGTACATAGATTAGATGCACGAGCGCTGCGAGGCTGTAATTCTTGCGAACGGCGGCCATACAAAGTGGTGAATTGTACATAGAAATTGTACGGAGCTACCGGGTGCATATACTCCCTATTGCGCACGGTTTTTGACAGGGGGGGCGTCTGAGGCATTGATGTTACCCCCTTGTATTTGCAACCGAACGATCCCTAAGCCTTCTTCGGCTTCTCTCCTACGTATCGAAAGACAACGATAAGTGTGCGCCAAGAAGGCGTTGCAAGGCCGTGTTGGTTTCAACTTCGCATGATCACGCCTTTCCCGGCCGTCTGAGGAGGTAACTTTGTGATAAGAGAGGCTGCATGTTAGACGTGGTCGCTATTGCTTCTTCCGGTGCATCACCGCTAAAGTACAATGATAACCACGTTTCTTCCTCTGCCACCTCATTTCCCTTTCTGCCCTCTCAGCGATGACCACTTTAACTTCTCGATCTACTAGTAAAGCGACATGATCTGCTATGCCCGATGGAAGAAATTTTCACTTACCCAGGGTATGTTCCCACTTGTTCATCAGGATACAGACCGCTGCAGCCTGAATAATTAACTAAATTTCCACGTGACGATAGTAGGTTACTCAGGAAGCCTGCTTCTGTCGGGTTAATACGGCTGCTCCGCTGCAAATCTTCAGGATTAGCACCAGTAGCCCAGCATGTCGCTCCGTAGTACGAGTGTTAGCGCTTGGTCAGATAAGTCACAAGATAATGGGGCACAGTCGTCACACTACGATTACACGTGGACTCAGCACCAATACTGGTGGCCTTCTCAAGCGCTCGTGGTTTCGCATTCATAGAAGAACAGCTTGTCAGCTATCATGTTCGCATGATGTTTCAATAGGTGTGGCTATTCTTCACCAAGCGATTGCCTCTGTGCTGATGTATAAGTCTGCACTGCCTTGGGAATGCATGCTCAGATGCAGGTGTTAGATCTGCTCAGGAACATGTACAAATTCATAGTGGTTTTTGTTGGAAACCAAGCCCTCTGGGCTGAATAAAAGCTCTCAACAACAGCGTAACAAGCTACATAGTCAGCCAGCCGCCTGCATTATTCCAGTATTTCTACCGAAAATCTGTATAAAATTTTTATGGTGTTGATGACCACTCCCTAAGAGCCGGGCCGAAAGTCTCTCGCTTGGCCAAGTGCAGGGAAGCGCTCGATCGTGTGCAGCTTTAGGTTGTCCACCTGGTTCACTTTCGATTATTCTTGTTCTGGTGCATCCGCTTACTGCCATCTTTTGAGCTACCAGCCTTTTCAATGTGATCGACTTCTCCGTAATTGGCTTATCCCCACCAGCTGCCGTTCGTTCCTTTGCAGCCTTCGGACCTTGCGACGAACGTCACCGGGCCGTACCCTTCCCATCAACACCAGAAACCATCGCGGAGACGGGGCTGCTCCATCTCAGCCCGCAAAAGCCGTCAAAATTCCTTCGTCGTCAAACTCTCGGAGGCCGGCCAATATCCCCCTCCATACCTTATCATCTTCATCGCGACCTCAAGACGCCGATTCAGCCTATCTGCTGGAAAACGAGGAGAAGACCAGACGACGGTCATCTTTCTCAGCTGATTCGGATTTTTCCCTTTGGAGTGATACTGGTGACCTGGTAGACCAGCTCGCAGACGAAGAGGATCCTCTCCAGATTAGGCTCAGGGAGTCCCTCGAGGGTACTAGCCTTGGAGACTTACCGAAAAACAAACGACATCAGAAGCGTGTTCGCTATCAGTCCCAGGATAACACCCGAGAGAAGAACGAGCAACCTGGAGTCGTTAAGAGGAAAGAAGATATAGAAATACCCGATCCTGGTCCTCGGACGATTTCCCGGGGAGAGAGAATACTAGCTGCCATCATGGCCCCCCGAGATGGCCCTTCCCGTATCCACGGGCTGCACGGGAAGAAACTTATGTATTATGCCATACCTCATGTGTGTGATACAATGCTAATAGATATATATAGTTATTTTACCAGCGTTTTCGTATCATTAGGCGTCTTCTTGTTTGGATATGATCAAGGCGTTATGTCGGGCATTATCACGTAGGTTTCCTCAATTGTATATTCGTTATCCTCTCTGACAACAGTTCAATAGAGGTTCCTATTTTAAAGACTACTTTAATCAGCCCACGAGCGCTCAAATTGGGACTATGGTTGCCATCTTAGAGATTGGGGCTTTTATGTCTTCCTTAATAGTTGGCAGGATCGGTGACGTGATAGGCCGTCGAAGGACCATATTGTACGGCTCCTTGGTATTCTTGGTTGGAGGCGCCCTCCAGACATTCGCAACCGGCATGCCGATGATGCTCTTGGGGAGAATTACTGCCGGTCTAGGAGTGGGAGCTTTATCCACAATCGTTCCAGTATATCAGTCGGAGATATCTCCGCCTCATAACCGAGGCAAGCTGGCATGCATTGAGTTCACAGGGAACATCAGTGGGTACTGTGCAAGCGTTTGGGTTGACTACTTCTGTAGCTACATCAAGGGCCACTGGGCATGGAGAGTACCCCTACTTATGCAATGTGTCATGGGAACACTGCTTGCTCTGGGTAGTCTGCTTATCTGCGAATCACCCAGGTATGTTATCAATCAAGAGCCATAGAGATAAGGCATATATCACTAAAACTCGAGCAGATGGCTCCTGGACAATGACCATGACGAAGAAGGCATCGTCGTCATCGCAAATCTTTACGGAAAGGGAGATATTCACAACCCTAAGGCCCGAGATGAGTATCGAGAAATTAAGATGAATGTTCTTCTCCAGCGACAGGAAGGAGAACGCTCCTATTCCGATATGTTCAAAAGATACTATAAGCGTGTATTCATTGCTATGTCCGCCCAGGCCCTGGCACAACTCAACGGCATCAATGTCATCTCATACTATGCTCCCTTGGTCTTCGAAGAAGCTGGATGGTATGGTCGTCGTGCTATCCTTATGACCGGAATTAACGGAATTACCTATCTGCTATCTACTATCCCCCCGTGGTACGTTGTCGACCATTGGGGCCGCCGGAAAATTCTTCTCTCCGGAGCTGTAGCTATGATGATATCGCTCTCGACAATCTCCTATTTCATTTACCTTCAGGCCAGTTGGACTCCTAATCTTGTCGTCATCTTCGTCATGATATATAATGCCGCCTTCGGCGCGTCTTGGGGCCCGATTCCGTGGCTTTACCCTCCAGAGATTCTTCCATTGAGCATTCGAGCCAAGGGCGCAAGTTTGAGTACTGCTGCCAATTGGGCCTTCAACTGGCTCGTAGGAGAAATGACCCCTATCCTCCAAGAATGGATTTCGTGGCGCTTATATCTAATCCACGCGTTCTTTTGCGCTGTCAGCTTTGTTGTTGGTAAGTTACGAGACTCTTTCTTTTCCTTTGTAGAGATGTATATCTGACAAACTTCAGTCTGGTTCATTTACCCCGAAACCGCCAATGTTCGTCTTGAGGATATGAACTCCCTATTCGGAGATGCTACCTCTGTGATGCCAACACCCGAAACTCTTGCGGAGGTCGAGTCTTTATTCAGTGGCCGTGGTTCTCCTGTACCATCGCTTGATATTAGGCGACAAGGGCTGGGCGCAGACAACGCCATTCCGGGTCTCGATATTGATCCACCTGCAGTTAAAGGACAAGACGGCAAGCCACCATTAACCAAGGCGTCAGATAGTAATGAGGGCGTTGGAGGGTGGATCTCGAACCTAGTCAAACGCAGCAAAGGGAACGGTGAAGGTGACAGCCAGGGTGGAAAATATCGACGAATTGACCAGGACGAAAACGAGGACTAGAGCGTTTGCGATTGCTATTGTTTTATTTACCGCACATCATATTGGTAAGGTACGACTTGGGGGCGCTCATAGAAGCGCTGCAGCAAGCTTTTGTATTGCGGCATGCAGGATATATAGAATGGCGTAGAGTGTATGAGGCCACCGCGACGAGCTGTTTGAATGTTTCAAAATAGCACTTTTGTATAGTACTGAGATTAAGGTTGTGGAATTTTTTAATGCCATGGTTTGCAAAGGGTATCTATTAGGAAAAAACATGTGTAGGGGAGAAAGTTGATGTCCTTTTGACCAATTGAGAAAAACTCTAGTGGTGTGAGCGGTTAACATTACATACTGCCCATCGTCGCCGCCTTTCAGCTAGGCGAAGCGAACACGTTTCCCAGGCCTTTCCCTCGCAGACGAACCGGGGATGGCTCTAGCGTCACCCCTTGCGTACATCACCGAATTTCTATTTCTGGCTGCTCTCCTGCCTGCTCAGTTCACTCAACCAACCCGCGCTGCAACAACGAAACAGGCGCATTCAACTACATGAGAGTGCTCTTCTCTCATGAATTGTCCTTCTTCTCTATCTTTGTAATATTCAGCTTCTTACCCTCTTTTTACTGTCACAGGCTGCCTCACAATTCGACCGTGAGCCTTAAGGAGCTCTAAAACGAACTATCCACGTTCCCCCTTGACTTTCTAACAAACACGACACTCCTATAATTCTTGGGCGCCTCGGAGCCCATTCTGAATTCTCAGGATGGCAGGGAAGCCGCAACAAACGTATGCTAGCGGAGCAGATACGCAAGCTGAAGATTTGCGGAGGAGACATGTGTCCGGTCAAGAGCATGCGGCGCAGCCTGGGCAAGCACCCATTGAAGAGAAGTCGAAGCAGAAGGTCAGTATCCTGGAATTGGAGCTACTTGCAAAAATCTCTCCTTGCACAAGGATCTCTAGAACAATGGCTAATTGCTCCTACCTTGTCCCAGGCCTTCTCCGTTCTTTCTTTTCTCGACGAGTACGAGTTTATCATTGCACCCTTAATATTCACCGCACTCGCTTTCTTTACCCGGATGTGGAAAATAGGCTTGTCACCAATTGTCACATGGGACGAGGCTCAGTAAGATACTCCCACGAGCCCCTTATATTTAGCTGTGGGATGCGATTAATATTGTGATCACAGTTTTGGTAAATTCGGTTCCCATTACCTCAAGCGCGAATTCTACTTCGATGTGCACCCCCCGCTTGGAAAGATGCTCGTTGGTCTGTCCGGATATCTCGCTGGTTATAATGGTTCCTTCGAGTTCAAATCCGGCGAGACCTACCCGGAGGAGGTCAACTATACCTTCATGCGCCTGTTCAACTCGGCCTTTGGAGCCGTTTGTGTACCACTGGCATACTTCACCGCCAAGGAGCTGAACTTCAGGAGACCAACTGTCTGGCTAGTTACTATGATGGTTCTCTTCGAAAATTCGTACACCACTATCAGCAGATTCATCCTGCTTGACTCGATGCTGCTATGCTTCACATTTACAACTGTCTTTTGCTGGTCCAAATTCCACCGCCTCCAGCGTGATCCGTTCTCACCAGAGTGGGGCCTGTGGTTGATGCTGACAGGTATTTCAATTGGGTGCGTTTGCAGTGTCAAGTGGGTTGGACTCTTTTGCACGGCGTTGGTCGGATTGTACACGATTGAAGATTTGTGGAACAAATTTGGCGACCTGAAGATGCCAAAGGTATGGCTTGCTTACCTGTTCACGTCGAATAATGTACTAATTTTACAAGGTCGAATTGGCGCAACACTTGGGCTTCCGCGTATTCGGTCTTATTATCATTCCTTTGGTGGTTTATATGTTCTCTTTCTGGATGCATTTTCTCGTTCTAGAGAACAGCGGCCCCGGAGACGCCCAAATGAGCTCCTTGTTCCAGGCCAATCTCAGGGGTACTGAGGTCGGGAAGGATAGTCCTCTTGAAGTTGCATTTGGATCTCGAGCCACGCTTAAGAATATGGGCTATGGAGGTGGTCTCCTTCACTCCCATCACCAGACCTATCCTGAGGGCTCTACCCAGCAACAGATTACCTGCTATCACCACAAAGATGCGAACAACGACTGGTTCTTCTACCCACACCGTGGCGACGTAGAGTATCAACCTGAAGAGGATCTCAGATATCCAGGCAACGGACAGACGATCCGCCTGATCCATGCTCAGACCGGCCGCAACCTTCACTCGCACCAAGTCGCCGCTCCAGTCACGAAAGCTGATTGGGAAGTTTCTTGCTACGGCAACACCACCGTTGGAGACACTAAGGATCACTGGGTCATTGAAGTAGTCCGTGACGCCGCCTCAAACGATTATTCCAAGATCCGCACCTTGACGACCGCCTTCCGATTAAGACACGCAGACCTTGGGTGCTACCTCAGAGCAGGAAATGTGAATCTGCCGCAGTGGGGTTTCAAGCAGATCGAAGTTACCTGCGTTAAGGAGAACAAGCCACGGGATGTGTTCACACACTGGAACGTTGAAAGCCACTGGAACGACAGGCGTGGGTACCATATCTCTGTTTTCATATAATCTATTTACTAACTTAACGTGTGTCAGTGCCTCCGGGAGACCCAGGCTCCTACAAGTCGCCTTTCCTCCAGGACTTCATCCACCTGAACGTCGCCATGATGACCTCCAACAACGCACTAGTCCCCGACCCAGACAAGCAAGACGACCTCGCCTCCCAATTCTGGCAATGGCCTTTCCTGCACGTCGGTCTCCGCATGTGTGGCTGGGACGACAGCAGTAAGTTCCCCTCCCTCCTCCCCAAACTCACCTTTAAGAAGCCGCTAACCCATTCCACGCAGTCGTCAAGTACTTCCTCCTAGGCAACCCAGCCGTCTACTGGGGCAGCACGGCCTCGCTCGGCGTGTTCGGGCTGCTAGTGCTCTGGCACCTGGTGCGGTGGCAGCGCGGCTACACGGAGCTGAAGCAGGCCGACATCGACCACATCCACTACTCCGGCCTCTATCCGGTCGTCGGCTGGTTCCTGCACTATCTGCCCTTCGTCGCCATGGCTCGCGTCACCTACGTCCACCACTACTATCCAGCGCTCTACTTCGCCATCCTGACCGCCGGCTTCTGCACGGACTGGGCCACGCGCGGCCTGCGGAAGCCGTTCCAGTGGGCCATTTTCGCGGTCCTCTACGTGACGGTTATTGCGCTGTTCTGGCTGTTCAGGGCGATTTCCTTTGGTATGGTCGGCTCGAGCAGCCAGTGGAGGCATCTGAAGTGGTTCAGCTCGTGGCGCATCACGGATTAAAGTAGCCCGGCCATTTTTCCTTGTTCTCGCTGCGCTCTTTCTGCCTGGCTGTGAGGGAAACAGCCCCGGGGAAGTGGGGCTGTGAGGGGGAGGATGATTGGAGCGAATACGGCTTAGTGGGGCGCGGGACGGATGTTGCTGGGGCAATGAGGAAAAATGCATGAGGTTGATGGGTGGGCCTTTTTTTGTAACTCGTACAGCCTATTCTTTTTTTGGACGTGCTTTTCTTTTTGTGATGGGGGGTGCTAAGGCGGGTGCGGTGGGATCGGGTTAGTTAGGGTACGGCGAATATCAGATTTCTACCCTCTGTACTTGGCTGGGCTGTGATGTGATGTGACGTGACGTGGCGTGGCGTGGTGTGTGATGGCTGTGCTTGAGTGATTTAAGGAGTGGTAAGGGGCTATAGAAGGAGTTTGCTCTGCGGTGAATGTGGTAAACGGTAGGCTAGAGGCGCTAGAAATGGCGAGGTCAGTCGAAGCAGTTTTATTCGGAGCCGTTTCGTGCCTCTTCTAGCCCTACAATACGTATCATGCGTCAGATCATGCGATGCTTCCTTCGTAGCAGTCATTCATCTCAGAGGTAGTATAGCAGTCTAAAAACACGTTCAGAAAATAACATATACATCCCGCCTTTCTGTCGTCCAGAATGCTCTCATCCTTAACCCTTTGCTATTTAACTAGTAGAGTAGCACTGCTTTAGATCGGGATGTCCGGAAGCTGCCGGATCACAGGGAAGGACTGATAGTCAGCCTCGCTGAGTGGTGCGTTGCCAAGCCGGTCGACGACAATAGTGTAGACGCCAGCAGACGTCGCAGCTACGGCTTCTGAGTGGATTGTTAGATTAGCAAAGGTAAGAGGGCTTTGGGAATGAGTGCAGGAAAGAAGATGTCAGAGCAATGGGGAGCCAATTGGAATGATGCGTGGAGGTTCCGATGAAGTGGGGGAGGGGCTAAATTGCCAACGCACCTTTGACATTATCAGTTAGGAAAACGACTTTCTCGGGGATCGTGTTCAGTGCATTGCAGATCTTCTCGTAGCTCTCTTTGACGACTTTCGGCCCGGCGGTAACAGTATCGAACTTGCCTACAAAGTCGGGGTTTAGATCCTGAGTGGTAGATTTGGTTCCGCTGTCCGTTTCTGTGCTGCTCGGGTCTACCTCAATGTACTTAAAGAAGTTTTGCTGTGCTTCGACGCTGCCTGAAGAGAATATCGCTAGACGTTTGGAGTGGGCACGCCATGCTGAGAGCGTTGGGACGACGTCAGGAAAGAGAGGCGTGGTAATTTCACCAGACTCGTAACCGCGTTTCCAGAGTTTGCCTAGAGGGATGTTAGCTGCAGGTTTAGATAGCTATGGACGCAATTGGCAAATCGGCATCTCAACTGAAACAACGACAGAAAAAATCAATTGAGACGTATGGGTTAGATGAGTTCATTAATCAATGAAAGAGATTTCGCATTAAGAGTACAGCTTCGAAACATTCGTGACAGAGGACCTGGCAGAGGACAAAGAAGTGATTGAGGCCAAATTACAAGTCTATCATAACTATTGATTTCGACAAACAACCAGCACGAGGTCTCAATTCCATGAATTCGCTCAATAGTCGCACAATTCAAGGGTGACAATCAAGTCAGATGCCCATCAAAGGCGTTGAGCAATTGTCGAATAGGAAAGCGCCGTCCTACCTTGAAGTTGCTTTAGGTAAACAGCCTTGATATCCTTTGTGGTTAAATCCTCAACATGGGCCACGAGAGTGGCCGCGTCCTTCCTAGTCTCTTCCGGGAAAGCCGCAATGAGCTCCTGGAAAGTTTCACCTTTCCATGAATCGTGAGCGAGCTGGGTGAGACGGCTCAAGGCGTATGGATACTGCGGAACGGTAAGTACCTTGATCACCAATGCAATGAGACAAAAAGTCGCCGTCACGCGATAAGGATGATCATGAGCATCTTGATCATGTGAGAATGTGATGGACGCGGAAATTGCAGAGGCTTGATTGGGCAATGTGTGGCTTGAGAGCACGGAAAAAGAATAACAGAGGCCAACAGAGGCCAACAGAGGCCGACAGAGACCGACAGGGACCGACAGATTGGCAGAGACAGACTGACAGAGACTGACAGAGACTGGGTCGCAGGCTAACCAATTCCTCGAGTGATAGCACCCTAAAGGGGCGATCATTTGGTCACAGGGCTTGAAGTGCCTGGGGCTGCGAAGAGAAAATGTCCGAAGACCACGCGTGCGGGGAAAATAAATTGTGACAGGCGCAATGAGGACTGAGGAAATTCGAGAAGCTTACTAGGATGTCCTTGACAAAGGAAATTGAAGAAATCGTGCCCTCTGCATGATCGTGTGGTCAGTGTCACTGTCTCAGGTCCGGAAGGTTTGAAGCAGCTACGGCAGCTCCGGCAGCTTAACACTCTGGGCTCTTGGGTGGCGCTTAGAATCCGGGGAGAGCATCAAAGTCCGAAGGCCAAAAGAGCCGCTCAGGGGAGGAAACCAATTTCCGTCCACGCCTGCTGCAAAAGCTGTGTGACACTTTGCCTCAACACGAGCGCGTGGCTGCACGTCTCGACCAGACCCCTCCGATGCCGCTTCAGGAACCTTAACATGCCCTCGGAAATACTTCTTGAAAGGCCTGAAAGACCATTGCAGAATTCGTTGCAAAACTCGTTGCAGAACTCACCAATGTCAAGGAGGACGGTATCAGCTTGTTTCCATCTCTCGACGTTGATCGCTACGCCCGACATGTTGAGAAAGCGGTGAGAAGCGGTGTGAGGTGGAAAAATTTTTGGATCAACGAGCTCCGCTTGGTATCGAGGCATGCGAACTCGGATTGGCTCCGAGAAGCTGCAATAGCGAATGGGTCGAGGAAATATCAAGACGGGAGAGGTGCTGAAGGAAGGAGGTCTTTCAGCAGCTCCCGTCTTCCAATTCTATTCCCGGGTCTTCACGGCAAGCGCACAAGAAATCTTCGCGACTGATAGGTAGCCATCGCACCGCGATCCACTTCTTCGTTCACTGTATCAATGGCGGTGAAAGTACAGAAAAATTATCGTTGCTATTTCAATTGCAATATTCCAGTCCAATTGCTTCCTTAAAAGGATATTTGTTTGAGTACATACAAAACGGGCCTTGTGTTGACACGAGGTAGCTTGTCAAGTACTGGTGACAACAGTGTCCTCACTCTCCCCCTGTATCGGCTAATCGAGAAATACGTTAGTGCCTTGTAACAAGTACATGTACCTGGCACCACTGCCGCTTAATAGCGTCCCGCTAGCTCCATAGTTCACGATGTGTCCACGTTGCAATTGACTACGTGATAGAATAGCCCCACCAGTAGTCAGCAAGCGGCTCGTGGATTCAAATGCCAATGCCTTCAGTTTACTGGCCTGCAAAAATTTGTTTCTTCACCGCTGAAAGAGGACAAATGTTTACAGCTACACCTGCAGTAGCGCGGAGTCCGGAAGCCGTCGAGTGGCGAGGAAGTGTGCCCTCAGTGGTATGCTTTCTCCATGCATAACTAGTACGACGCCAACAAGATGCATCTGCCAAACGGTCCCTTGGGCGACCTCGAGCTGAGGAGTGCTGGCAAGCCCATCTGCCGCTTGCTGGTGAGAGGGACGATGGGAAAGATGGGGGACATGCAGCGGTTTTCTGTTTCCCAAGTCCGAAGCGAATTGCCCTTCTCACCGACTTTGTTTCATCCCCCGTTGGCGCCATCTGGCCAGTCTCGTGAAGACACGAGTCCGCTTTTGATTTGAACGGGGACACAACATGCTCAAAGCAATACATGCTCAAAGCAATCATGGCGAGCAGAGCTTTCCCCACAGCTCGCGGCCGCTACCCGCCGACCGTGCACCGTTATTCCGAAGCTCAAGGGGCGAGGAAACAAGGGCACGTCACCCAAGAATCCCAAGAATCCCAAGTAAAACGTAAAGCGCTAACAGTGCCCATAAATGGCTGCCCATATACTAAAGGCATGCAGCTATTCAAACAGCCCCCTGAGTTACTACAGCGAGTTTAGCAACCTCCAGCCAGTTGGAGATTAACCGTCTATCGCGGCCTTGGCCCGTCGGTGTCGGATGGCCACCCTTGTGGTAGAGATGTTGGGAATCAGCTTTGCATGCCTGAGGTCAATGGGTATTGTCGTGCGACTTGATGCCATATTCTGCTGGTCTGCGGGTTGGTGTGGGACGGTCGACGGTGATAGGCTGGTTGGCGGGAGTCGAGACAAAGGCTGCAAAGTGGCCGGATTATTGTGACGTCGATCGCACGACCGCGCGGCGATTCGAGCAGCGATTTCCGGGGGCCCTTTCTTTGTATATGCTGCACTTGGTTACCCGCTTCCATGCTTTGCTCCCTCAGCATGTGCAAAATTGGGTATGACCTGGGGGTGCTATCTTCCATCTCACGCCAGGCCATAGAGCCCATTATTGTGAAGCAAGGAGGCCGTTTCAGGAGGCTGTGCCCTTGCCCGAATCTGCAGCCTCAGCAAGCTCCAAGGCCTTAAACGCAAGCAACCGTTTCAGCAGCTGGTCATAAAGCGGGGTAGAGATCACGCAAGAAGTGAAGGGAATGCTCTAGCTGACCCGGCGATGGAAATGCGCGTGAACAGAGTGGTGGAAAAGGGTCAATTGGGGGCATGATGCGGACGAGTGCTCAGTGCTGAGCGCTGGGTTGCCAAAGCAGGCAAGGCAATTCCACCAGCTTCCATCGCTTCTTCAGCAGGCCAGGCAGACTGGGCAGGCCTTGTGACGCTCCGGTGTCCTTGGAGGCGCAGAGCAGGACAGGTCTGGTTGGACTCGACGCTCTTCAGCCGGGGCGCAGAATTAACGGAATCGGGACTGGCATTTCTAAATTAATGAAAGTCCTCGCGCGTCGAAATGCCAGGCCTGACCGTTCTCAGGCCCGTTCTAGCACCAAACGCAGCATAGCGCTCTGCAGGCCGCTCAACCGCCCTCGCATTGGCAGCGCCACCAGCCAAAGTCCATCATCCAATAGTTCGGAGCGCCCACACCAACAAAGACGGGAGCCATGCTGATGACGGCCGCCCGTGTCCACCGCCTCGCTCGCCCGCCCGGGCTCGATCATATACAAGCTCTGAGCTCCCTGCCCCGAAGCCCTTCCGAGTGTACCCATCCCCCGAACGAGTTCTATCATGATCTGATTCTTCGCACGCCTTGTTGTTCGTCGTCTCTGCAGTTCGCAAGCACACACTCCTTCCTCGCCATCTCTTCATCCCCATCATTCCTGCCTTTTTTGCCATCTCTGCCACCCTCCTCATCCTAAACCCATTCCTCTCGTTACCGACGCAACCAATCCGCCTGTGCTGCCCTGCTTCGACGAGCAAAACACCGCCATCCAACCTCTCAATCCTCCGCTTCCTCAGATTCCCTCAACATTCTCAGCTCCTTCAGTTGCATCTCGATCTCTCCGACGTGGTCCGACCATCGCATTGATGTGAGCGTGGAAGAGTCGCGGACAACCATCGGACTTGTCAACATTGCCTCCCTGCGTTGTCATCAATGCTCTGAGCGACCCGATCCCCCAGCAGTCTATAACAGCTATAGTCAGCTTCTTAGAGTCAGGTGTTTAATGCTCGGAACGATCAAATTCCCTTTCTCGAAAGCCGCTAGCAACAGCAGCATCGTCATCCCCAGTCGATCCCCCTGCTACTCGTGAGCCTGGTCCGTTGACTCACGATATAAACAAGACAACAACACAGGCATCCATTTGTCTACTTCTACCTACGGTTCTCTCCACGTGTTACGATTTCCTTCCTTCTCACGCAGCGAATTTAAACTTCCTCCTATTCCTTCCGGTTCCTAGGCAGCCTCAACGACCGGACAACTTTCCTTTAGACCACTCGTTGACACGGGTTATCTATACGATTAATACACATCAAATGACAATAACAACTACACTCTTTTCATTTCTTTGCCTTTAAGTCCGTTGACGGAACCCTTGTGCATATATCCCGACACGACCATTTTCTTTTTGATAGCGACTCGGAGTCCACCTTGAGCGGCGGCCTGCACCTATTTGTTTTGCACCAATATCCTTCCGGCTTTTATCTCAACACTATACTCAGCTCGAATATCTCCTACTTATCGATATTATTACCATTCCGAAGTTCTGTCACACCTAAAAGTGTCATAGATCGTACTTCTTTGCTTCTTGGGCCGTTCTATCGACCCCGTGTTTGATTACGATTTTCGACTTTGATCCTCTGATCCTTTGGCGTTTCCCTTTCCTGTACTTGGTCTCATCTCCTGCATCTCAGCGTTAGCCACCGGAAATCTCCTGGCCAGCTGTTCGATTCCTTTGTTTCAGATTTCATCATCTATGGAGTGCATGCGTAATCAACTCTTAGAGGGCGTTGTGCTCGATGGACGGTTCGAGACGATCTCTCCACTCAATCATGGCTCCTTTGGTATGGTCTTTCAGGCCAAGGACCTTCTCACTGGTGAGCTCGTTGCTATCAAGTGTTTAACTAAGACATATGCTGCAAACAACTGCCCTTCGGCCTTCGCTATCGACGAAAACTCTGAGGAGCTTGCTATCCATTTCCGCATCGGATCTCATCCTAACATTGTCAATCTCATTCACTCGTTCGAGACTACAAACCACGTTTACCTTGTTCTGGAATTTTGTTCGAATGGCGACCTATACGAAGCTATTCGCCTTGGTAAAGGACCATTAGAGACCCAACGCGTACGAGATTTCATGCTGCAGCTAGTCGATGCCGTTGAGTATATGCACTCGAATGGTATCTATCACCGGGACATCAAGCCAGAGAATATTTTCCTCACCCAGAATGGCTCAATGAAGCTCGGTGACTTCGGGCTTGCCACGACAGATGCCTGGTCATACGAGGCAGCTGTAGGCAGCGATCGTTACATGGCCCCTGAGCAGTATGATCCAGCCAACACTGGGTACTCAACCGCCAAAGCAGATGTCTGGGCCATTGGTATCTGTTTGTTGAATGTCCTATTTTCTCGCAATCCGTTCGCTGTGCCAACTACCTCGGATCCGCTCTATGCAGACTTCGCTTTCGACAGGCAGACACTTTTCGATGTGTTCCCAAATATGTCTCAAGATACTTTCGAGGTGTTGGTTCATAGCTTGGCCGTCGATCCTGAGAAGCGATCTCTATCCGCTGTTAGAGAAGCTCTTCAACGCGTCATTAGCTTCACCATCGATGACGAGTCTCTTGATGAGTTCTGCACTGAAGATCGTGAGCCAATCGTTGCGAGTGCGAATCGTGAACCTCTTCGCACTCCCTCCGTCACGACTCCTCAAGTTGACCAATGTGGGTCCTTCCCGTGGGCCAAGGCTCTTGCAATATCTCCACAGCCAGCTAGACAGCTTTCAGCAATTCCCGACACGGAAATCTATTCACAGGACATGTTCCCTGGTTCGGAACGTTCCCGTCAAGATTGGTATGTCAAACCAGACAATGCATCAACTGTCTCGTTTGTGGACTCTGGTTTGGGTCTATCGTTCAAGTCTACCCAACCAGAGCCAATCAAAGTCAACCGATCAAGGCCTGTACCTATTTCTGGTTCTCTACCCATCAGTGCAGCTAGACCCATTTCAAGCATGGCCTCCGTGCTTGGCAAGAAGAGAGATCTCATCTCCAAGAGCTGGAGTGATCTCTGGGACGAGGAAGAAGAGGAACAGCAGGCTGAAATCGAAGCAGAGAATTCGTTCAAGCGTACGACAGGTTTCAAGAAAGAGAAGACGTGGGATAATTTCGAGAGCGAGTCTGGCGTCTCGACTCCACGTGGCGGTCTCACAGAGCTGAAGAATCCTGCTACCGTCAATAACAGCAGGCACCGTAGTCCTCAGAACAACCGCCACGTAGACGAGCGAGTCAGCGAGCACACGGGCTTCATCTTCGAAGACCATATGCCAAGCGTGCCTCGCTACTCACCACCGTCTAGGCGCTCTATTATGGATAAATGGGCAGCCTTGGGTGATCGCAGGCGCGGTCAACAAACAACACCGCAGAAACCAGCTTACACCTCACCGAGCTCAGCCAGGAAGCGAAGTCGGGCAGGTAGCTGGAGACGCCATATTAATTGGGGAAACCATGCTAATGACAGCGGCGTTTGGGAACGGAAGGACAACTGGAGTTTGAGCAAGGACTGGCGCCAACATCCAAATTTTTCTAGCGATGACATTGGCGATCTAGAGTGGGTTGGAGGTTGGAATGACCTCCACTTGTAGTCTGGCTTTCAATCCCTTATTTTCTTCAACAAAAAGAGAATTCCTTTTTAACTTCTATCAAACATTGTAGCTTTAGACACCTATTTTCTTTTCTTACTCATACCCCAAAGGCTTCTTCATTGTCTCTCCTTTGTTTCTTCTTGTGGGAGCATCGGGGAAATATCCGGGAGTATGGGTTGGGAAAGATCGATAGTCTAAGGCTAAGGCAAAGCATTCAAACTGTATAGATGGAAGAAATTTGGAAGCATTAGGAAAGGGGAATTGCATGGCGTAAAGCTTTTAAGGGATTAGCTAGCTTGACTCGTATCTGCGGTTTTCTGGTACGCCGTTGAGAATGACAGAAACACGGATTTACTCGCTCAGTTTTGGCTGTTGTTTGGCATAAATCTTTATCGTGATGTTTACAACGCTGTGCGATGCTAATCATTATGCCAACTATGCCAAATCATAAGGTTTGGAAGCGTTCATAACTGCGGATCTTACCTCAAGATTAAGGTGAGATGAGGTGAGGACACGTTGATCCAGTCTGCAGACCTGTCTCGTGTCCTGGAACACTAGCTTAAAATCCTACGATATCAAAATAAGTCGTCCTTTCTAACCTTGGCTCGAGCACCTCAAACTCAAATACACAGAACGCCTGATCTAGGCATTCCAAATCGGCGAACTTTCCCTCATGCAAACCATGTGACACTCGCACCGTTTGCAGAAACGCCCTCGGCATTCCCGCAAATCCTCAAATGTCCGCACGCGAAAGCTTGCCTGCGAGAGAGAAACCTTCGTCGTCCGCCTGACGTCTGAGTTTGCGCTCGCGCTCGTGCTCGCGCTCCCCTCTCCCCTCAAACGCCCCAACCGTGACGCTCCACGACGGGCCACCTGGCTGCTGGACAAAGCCTGGATGGAGGTAACGATGCGTGCTGGGTGTTTGAGACGGGGGGTCGGTGCGGCGGTCGCCGATGGTGAGATGGCGTGGATCTGCGTGGCGTGATGGGAAAAGTCCGATGTTGAGCAGAAGGGGAGGTGGAGTATGTTTGAAGTTCCGGGTTTGGCTCAGGGGAGTTTGGCAGTGGTAAGAGTGATGGTGGGAGGAGTACTTGGGGGAGAAGTACTTTCAAGGTTGGCGGGGTGGGAAGGGTTCTAGATTAGGTAAAGCATTCCGAGTGACCGAACGTAATAAAAGCTGTTGGTAGGCGAGAGCATTTACAGGAGCTTCCTGCGATCACGTGATAGCTTCGCTTGTATATAGATTCGTTCTTCGTGACGACTCCAACCTTATGGAGTCTCCTCACACGCCACCATACACCTGCGTTCCTGTGTGACAAAAGCTAACGTGTTTCGCCACTCCTCGGGCCACACCATCCCTCGGGCCACCCTACCATTTGTAGGTTTACGCTGGCTTAAAATTTAATTATTTCAAAGACTTTGTTTCGCAAGAAGTATTCTAGCATGGTTTTGGAGTAATTGAGTATCTTGTATTGATGCTATTTGTGTCCTTGTATAAAGACGCGTCTTAAAAATGGTTGGGCGGCCCGAGGAGTCGGGTGGCCCGATGAGTGGTGAAACACGTTATTGAAAGGCCGTTTGATGAGGTAAGTCCTAGTCATACAGCCCGGTCCGGTGAATGACGTCAAAGCGTTCACTTAGATGAGAGAAATAATGTGGCAGTAAGAGCCAAACGATAGTGAGTTGGTGAATGCTTTAGGAAGTCAGGAGAGCTGAACCTTTTGAAGACAATGGTGTTGCATTCATGGATGATTGTCGAATTAGGGAGGACAGCTATTCACATCTGACAGATTTCTCAGTCCGGCATTTACATATAACCCAACTTCATTCTTCACTCTCAGCTACTTACGCCTAGCTATAACTACCACCAGAAAGAAACGTTCCGCGCCTAGTGACGACCAAAAGACTTGCAAACGTTCGAAGCCATCTGAGAAACACGATGCGAAGTGGGTCCAATGTACATTGAAACCTAAGATCTCAATACGCTCCTTCCTGACGGTTTTACAGATATCCAAATGCGACGTCTACCCTTTAATTAATGACCCCACCAACAGCTCTCACGCAAAAATAGATCAGATCCCTTCACAGTTTTCCAATGCCACCCCCCCAATCAAGATAAACTTCATGAATCTCCCCCGCGAGCTCCGCGATATGGTGTACTATCTCGCCCTGGTTCCCAGACATGGCCATCTCACACACATCCGCTACGCTAACACCACCCCTGAAAGACAACACTTTAACGCTGAGCCAGTTAAGGAAAGACTACTCCCCGGGCTAACAATGGTCGAGACCCTGACCAACAAATCCCTGGAAAGATTGCCTAACGTTTCTCTTATCCTGCTTCTCGTAAGCAAGAGGGTCAAACTGGAAGCCGAAGAAGTCTTTTACAGACACAGCAGGATTGCCCTGAGAAAGATCAACCACGGCATTTTCGTTTGGAAGACAGGCTGTAGGTACAGCTTTATTCACGTGAAGCAATACTTCTGTCCATCCGTGTTCTCAAACATTCGTCACCTGAGCATGGACTGTGCCGTCTCAGACAGTCCCATTACCACGGCGGATCAAGCGTTGGTCGGGCGTCCCGGCAGCAATCCGGATCCGGAAATCACGAGGACTCTCTGTCTAGGGAAGTCTCCCGGATACTTCGATACATGGCTTTACTGCACCTGGAAACAGAAGATCGGCTTTGTGACTGCCATGCCTGCACTGTGCGAAATCAATGTCTGCATGTGCGATTGCAGGTGGCGAGATAGCAACTACATGTGCTCCATAAGCGCGCCTAGTGTTGTTCTGCGAACGTTCGAGGAGGCCGTGACAAGGCGCCTGGTGACTGGGTTGCCCGACATGCGTGTGGTTCTGGAATCTTTCTATGAGGTTTATGATGCAGATTCAAGATTCTATAAACATGAGGAACAATATGCGAAGGGGAAAAATTATACCTTGAGTATTACTCGAACAGTCTAAAGGGTGGGTCGTGGCTCGGGGTTAGGCTTGACGATTTGCTTGGAATGGTGAATGTGGGGATTATCCCAAGCTGTACACTACATGCTCAATCTCATATGATTATGCTTCCCCAGATATTCATCCTCTTACATGTCACGGGTCTGGGCATATTAGGCTCGAGGTCACTCGAGATATTTATGCTTAACTTCGGGATGGGAGTGTGTCGATTTGTAAATCAAGAATGAGAAGTCTGTCTATTCAAGGTAGCTCTAGGAGCCTATATATATACGTGAGGTAGCGAAAGACTGACGTCGATGCTGACGACGATTTGAAACTGTTACGTCATTGCCACCTGATCGACAGAGTGTGTCAAAGTAATCTTATTTAAAGTATGGTGAAATATCGCCAACTTATTGCAGAGAATAGAATTCTACCTTCTTAAATCAATTTGGTATGTACTGTACGCTTCTTCAACATTACCATAATCGTTCTTAATATCACACTCCAGAACACTCCAATGACAATTATTAATGCTTTACTATATGATCTATTTTTATCTGCTCACAATTTCCATTAAGTTAAATAATTTTAGTATTTATTAATCTCGAGGCCTATGTCAATATTTATTCCGTATAATCGTATGCCTTTTAGTAAGAGCTAACTAATCAAACGGGATATATAGTCGCGAATATTACTCAGTTTAGCACGAGGTCCCTAACTAACAATAAAACTCACAGCTTAACTCTTGTAATTTTTGCCCCTTCTCCTCTCTTTTCTCGTCAGTTCAACTTCGACTATCTTTTTTTGGAAAATTATATCTTCAACACAGTCAAAGTAGAGCGCCCATGACCCTTGCCCCTCCTTAACAGCTACAAAACCTCCCAGCTCTCTAAAATGTTTCTCTTTTCTATCATTGTGCAATCCTATGGTCCGGCAAGGTGAGGTCTGGGTTCTATTCGCGTCCCATACTTGATCTCATAAGTATTTAGATCCGCGTATATCCAATTCAGCCGCGAAGGTTCGTCGATAACCGTAGAGACTAGCCCCCCCGGGGCGGAACCAATCCTGGTCGGGGTAAGGGAGGAAATATCCTGAGAATGGGTGCTAAGAGCACGTAGCAGAATCATCGACTGGTTTATCCGCTTCAGGCACCGCAACGTACAGCTAAACCCCCGTTACAATTGGACTGATGTAATGTTTAGGTTGAGATCTACGCAAGAGTTAAAGGAGATGTTATAATTGGATTATTGTGAGATGTGAGTTGAATCTCAGTCTTACAAACTGTATTAGTAATATAATACAGTACAACGTAGCATAATTGAAGCCTTTGTCTGATGTGTTCAAGGCCGTAGTAGGTCTTTGCTGGTCTTATCACCTCAGAATGCATTATTCTGGTGCAGCAACTGCTAAAGATATATAAATTAATCCATAATCCTGCACTCTAGATAGTGTTGTTGTGTTACTGTTGCTCGTGTTTTGTACTGTTGGAACAACCCTACTAACGGCGTCTGAGCTCCTGATTTGAATCATTTGATGCTAACATTTGTGTGCCAATACTATAATGTCGTGCTTCAAGAAGGATGCAATGCCCAGTTACATCATTACGTTTTTAATTATAGTGAATACCGCGGCAGTAATCTTGTCGAACGGACAATTAGGTATGAGAACTCTGTTTATTAAAGAGGGCTTTAGAGCCTCTATATATACACCAGATAGGTGACAAATAGGTTGCAAATAGAATGACGATATAGTCGTTATTTGGTAATAGAAATAGGTAATGAGACATTTAATGAGACATTTAATGAGACGTATAAGGTAAGTAGCGGGGTAGTGAGACATAGGGTTCTAGTCTTGAAGATAGTAGTAAGATGGTAGCAGGGTGGTTTTGGATAAACCTTATCGCGATAAGTCTTGGCATACCCCAAATAAATTTTCAGTCGCCTTCTTCTTCCTTATTACCATATAAATATAACTTCAGAAGTGGAATCAGAAGCTCTTAACTCTGTTAATACCTCTAAATTAAAAAAATATAAGAAGTCACTCAGCTCTTTTAATATGGGAGCATACCCATCCACTAGGTAGTAATAAGCCTATATAAAATAAAAACACCCATCTTTTATTCTATTGTAAACACTATATAGAGTTATACACTGCATAGTTAACCTCTAACTTCTAAAACTACTTAGCGTTAAAGTATGGCATTACAGTTAAGCCTAAAACTAGTTATATAAAAGAAGCAATATAGGATTAATTAAAAGATCTTTATCTTAAAGCGTTATCTTAAAATAAAACAGAAGAGCTAGATTTAGAAGTACTTTAAGCAGTCCTAAATAAGGAAGTTATTAGTAAGGCCCTTGTTACATTAATTGTTATATAAAACCTACCATTTTAGATAATTAAGTGGCCGGAGTTCTATGTTCTTCTATAGTTAATTAATCCCAAAGTAAATAGCTATATAACTATAGCCTATTTAGTAGTTAGTGAGATCACTTTGGAAGGGAAGAACTTTTGGAGCTCTTGCTACACCCAGCCCAAAAAGACCAAACCAACTAAAAGAACCCTGAAAAACACCCTAATAATCCCCTAAGATGCATATATTACAGAAAAGGCACAGGTGGAACGACGGTAGTATGCAGTCGCGCGTGACCGCCAGACCCATACCCAATAATGGCCCCCCACAATAACAATAAGGACGGGCGAATACCACACCAGAAAGCGGAAATACCCTAATTAAGAAGGCATCTAACAAAATATAAAGCCTTTTAGACGCGTCTAGTATCCAGAACTATAGGGGAGCATCTGTTAGCTATTATGAACTAATACAGCTAGTAGAATGGCTTCAGTCTAGCAAACCTTAGGCGCCCCTCCAGTAAACCCTTAATTAAATCCTCTAACGGCTAAACAAAATTGAAGATAAATAAAACCCCCCCCTACAGGCGAACCGCACCTAGGCTGCCGTAGCTGCGCTTTTATAGTATAGGGAACCTACCCCCCTAAAGACAATAACCGGGCATATAATCACAATACGACCAAATATAGAAAAGGTAGAGGAACTTAAGGGACAATCAGAAATAGAAGTTCTTATAGAGATTTGCAAGGAGGTCTATAACGCCGTCACAGTCTAACACCTTAGGAGTGGAGACATTAGAGTCACCCTAAAGGACTAACAGGCAAAGGAACGGGCCATAAGGGCAGGGGATAGGCTAGGAGAGCGTATTAGCATAAAAGTGCTTTGTAAAGATTACCTAGTTAAAGTCCTATTAGTTCCCATAAGCCTTAGGGTAGAAAGGGGACGCCAGGCAGATAATATAGCAACTATATAGGAGATAGTAAAACAAACGGAACGCCTTATACTAGGACTTGTAATTACCTAAATCTAATAGCTTTAATAGGAAAATATAAACTAAGCATATAATAAGAACAATAAGAGGATATAAGGGGCGCCAGAGACTCGCTAGGGAAACAATAGACAAATATATAGCTCCCTTATTGTTAGCGTACATATACTAGAAATGCAAAAACTCCTTATTTAAAAAGGAATAATTATAAATAGCCTTATATACAACACAAGGCTCTACAACTATAGACTACGCCTAGAACAATGTTATTGCTATATATAATAGGGACACACCCAATCCACATACACAGCATAGGTGTGCTATGGCCACTATACAGGCCCCCATAATATAAGATAATATATAAATTAAGACTAAATAAAATACGTAAACTGTCACCAAAGCATATATAAGGCGTGGGAAAGAGAAGGCTGTATTAAATATAGGAGACGGAAGGAAAGGGCTTAATAGCTATAGAAACAACTATACGCCAGGTTATACAAATGGAAATAACAGGCGATAAGCTAGGGGGACGTAGGTGTCTTCCTAGCGTTTCCTACCTTTAATACTAGGGGGCTAAGCCAGCCATCCCAAGCCTTAACGGGCTAAAAGCAACGCTGTGTGATATTACTAGACCGAATAGGGATATAAGGGACATATAGGACATAAGGGAGAGGACGCCCAGTAGGAAGACCCCTATGGACAGCTATAGCAAGTTTAAGGCTGGGATAATTAAGAATTAGATTTAACGCGGCAAATATAATATATATAGCTGGCTTATAAGGGGTATATAGCTAACTGGTAAGAATAGGGGAAGAACTAAAGGCAATAACAGACTTAGATTTAGAAAGGCTAGTAGGAATACAAGATACAAAAATAGAAAGCTCCATATAAAATAAGTAGTGGCTAGGGAGTAAATATAGGAGATAGAAGTTCTAAATATTTTAGAGAAAGTGGAAATAGAAGAAGCGAGGAGTAAAGGAGAGGCGAAGGACCCCCACTAGGGGTCCGCTACTTGACCATTATATAGTATAACTGCGGCAATACAAACCACCGTCTAGTAAGGCCCCTACTAGACAGTCTAGACCCAGAGAAACACCATATTCTTGCCATATAAGAGCCATATTATAATACCTATATATAATTAATATACTGCCCCCAAGGATTCTAGCTCCTATATAAACTAAAAGTAGCCATATACATATGCTTTATAATTAGTAAAAATATCAGCCTTACCTTATAGTTATGGCAGGCAGTTAACCCAGATATTATAGTTATAACTATCTAGATATATAGGGGACTAGTACAAATTATTAATATCTATAACCCTAGGGTTAAAGGGGTAGTATAGACAGAGAATATTATATCTGTAATAAGCTTACTAGAAACTAAACACGCGGAGTCTATCCTACTAGGAGATATAAACCTCTACCACCTATAGTGGGGGGGCATCCATATTGCTGCCAATTGATAGGTAGAGTGCCTACTAAGAGCTATAGATAACGGGGGCCTTAAGCTAGCTACCCCCCTAGGTGCAATTATATAGCAATAGGGCACTGTTAAAAGTACAATTAACCTTACAATTATAGACGAAAACCTATACTAGAGACTTAAAAGGTGCTCCTCTAAAGAAGAATGGGCACTTACCTTAGACTATATCCCTATCTAGATACAACTAGATCTAGACATTAAGGCGCAACTAAATGGTAAAAGATATGTAATAAGGAAGCTTAATATAGATAGCTTCCTTAATATAATTAAATAACAACTCTAAGACTTAGAAGAAATTCACCTAATACTAAACAAGTAAGGCTTATTGGCTACCCCTAAGGAAATTAATTAAAGACTAGAAAGGATCTAGGCAGTAATTAAAAGTGGGCTAAAAGAGTACTACCCGGTTTTAAAACTAGGCCCCTATGCGTAACATATATGGTCCGCATAGTGCGCGGCCCTTATAGCCGGCCAACGACGAGCAAGGAGGAAATATATAAGCAGCCACAATTCTAAGGACAAGAGATAATATAAAGACATAAGAAACCAGCTAAAGAATACCCTAAAAAAAGAAGCAAGGAATAACTAGAGATGGTTTATAAATAAATATACTACTAACCTAAGTCTCCCCTATAATAAGAGCCTTTAAACCATAGTAAAATAGGTAAAGAAAAAGGCAGGATATTTAGTAGAAGATCCACACCTACTACCCCTATAAAGAGCAGGCGAACTATAGGCTATAAGTAATAATAATAAAAAGGCAAAGATCCTTATAGAAAGATTTTTCCCTTAACCGGCTTTAGTAGACCTTAGCGACATTACTAGTAAAACACCAGTAACTCGCCTAAGGGTTAATAGCGATATAACAACTAAAGAAATGGCCAGAACTATTAGCTGCCTCTTAAATAATATAGCACTAGGACTAGATGGGATCCTAAATAAAGCCCTAAAGACCTATAGACCACTTATAGCACCTTAGCTTGTAGACGTAGCCAGAGTATGCTTTATAATAGGCTACTACCTATAACTTAGAAGATCTATAATGACGGTTATCTTACAAAAAGAAGGTAAAGTAGACTACTTAATTCTAGAAAGCTACTGCCCTATTGCTTTAGAAAACACCCTAAGCAAGATTTTAGAAAAGGTTATAGCGGACCGCATAGCAGATATAGTAGAGGAATATGCCCTACTACCACAAAGCTAAATAGGGGCAAGAAAGAATTGCTTAACGCTATTAGCACTTACACTACTCGCTGCTACCATTAAAACTGTATAGGCTATACGAAAGGACTTTATAGTATTAATACTTAGCCTAGATATTAGCGGCGCCTACAACAATATACCCTATAAGCGTCTCCTATATATCCTTAAGGCAAAGGGCTTCCCAGAATAGATTATTTAATTTGTTTAAGGATTTATAGGCCAGAAAGAAACATTACTAATCTTTAGCAGATACCAGAGCCCCCCTATTGTAGTCGCAACAGGAATACTATAAAGATTACCTCTGTTGCCTATACTCTTCCTCTTCTTTATAAGTAACCTGCTTAATACCTTTAAGGAAGGGGCGACCTAGGGGATAGGCTTTGTTAATAACATAAACCTAATTATATATAGGCCAACAGCCGCAGAGAACTGCAGGACACTAAAGAAAGCCTATAATACCTATATAGAATGGGCAAGATAATATAGAGTCCAATTCTTACTAGAGAAATACCAGCTAATCTATTTTATAAGAAAACGTAACCAATCTGTAGATCTTTAGCATATAATCTATATCTAAGGCTTTAGGGGTTAACCGGTTTAAGGCCTAAGGGTATTAGGAGTGT
>Ga0307507_10000125_pt1 | contig 130869 bp, 29 predicted proteins | sample 7_EM_MG_FD_207223 | JGI IMG/M metagenome (GOLD analysis project Ga0307507, IMG submission 207223) | Populus trichocarpa ectomycorrhiza microbial communities from riparian zone in the Pacific Northwest, United States - 7_EM | ecosystem: Host-associated > Plants > Roots > Unclassified | place...
AATCTAAATTATTAGAATTTATTATTAAGTGGTTGTTAAGATATTATATTGTAATTTTTACAATTTTTGGTGGGGAAATAGACTTGCCGGCTCGGTGGTTCTGCCGGCTCGGTGGTGGAATACGTTAGTGTTTTTATTTATCGTACTTAATGTTATTAATTCTTTTAACGAAGTACTTATCCTTACCATCCACCTTGACTAGTAGGGGAGGGTCTGTTAGCGACTCGGTCAATTGAGGCATAAGTACGGCAAGAAGGTCGCGCAAGCCTATATAATTGGATTGTCTATAAACGAGGATCTAAAGCTAAAGAAAGGAAATAAGAAGAACGGAAGCACCGCTTAAAGTTATATATAATCTTCTAGTTATGTAATGGCAACTTGCCGCAACTTACTAGTACTGTAACATTACCCCCCTCTCCAAAAAAGCCTGCCCTTAGGCTTTATATATCCGTATTACCCCCGCGGGGCATTCTTATCTTTATGCTCCACTGGTAATTTGTTGTCTTTGCTATGCTAGCACTCTATCTATTTATCTAAGTACTTTGGCGGTCTAGGTTCGTTAGGATAATAGCTGTAGAACTCTTATAACTTATAGGGGCTACCTATAAAATTCTATATAGGGTACTAGGTAGGGTCTAGATCATATCCTTTCTAACTTACGCAGTACTTTAGTGTTCCTTGTACAAGTTTATAGGCTAGTATTTCTTCAATTTCCTATTTATCGTCGCCATTAACTTAAATCGGCAGGGGCGGTTTATTCTTTTATCCAGGTAATAGGTCGTTTATAGCTTTCCATAGCTTATTTAGTGAGAATTTAAGGTGGACCTTAATTAAATCCGGGAGCTTTACTTTATATAAGTTACCTCTCTTCTTAAGAACTTTGTATAGTCCTGCTATCTAATAGTTTAGCTTATAGCTAGGCCGTTCTATTTTCTAGTTCTTTGTTGTAACCTAGACCTTATCGCCTATAGTAAAGTTAGGCTTACGCCTATACTTATTTGCCTGCTATTCTATTAATTTCTAGGCCTTTTCTAGGTTTGTGTGGGCTACTTTCTAGGCTTCTTTTAAGCGTTTAGCGTAATGCTAGGCTTCCTTATAAGATAGTTTTTCGCGTACAGTCTATGGCCCCTTTGTTCTTTCCCAGTTAAAGCTTATATAAGGTAAATACCCCATTTCCAGCTAGATAGGTGCAAATCCTATAGAGTTATAGGGTAGGGTGGCCTAGGCGTAGTCTATTAAAGGTAGTAGTTCGGCCTAATTGTTCTAAAAGTAGTTAATAAAGGGTCGGAATCTTTGGTCTAAATACTGGTTTATAATCTCCGTCTAGCCGTCTGTCTAGGGGTGGTATACTGTAGAAAGCTTTAGCTTAATACCTAGGATCTAGGTGAACTCGTTCCAGAAAGCCAATATAAACTATAGGCTGTAGTTAGACATAATAGTATCTAGTAGTCCGTAAATTCGGTAGACGTAGTGGATATATAGTTAGGCTGCCTCCTTTACATCAATATTCTTATAACAAGGGATTAAGAACGGGCGCTTGCCAAAGCAGTTAATTATAACTATAGCTATATTATATCCGTTACGGTCTGCAGGTAGCTCGTGGCAATCCATAGAGATATGCTGCCAGGGGCGCTCTGGTATTAGGAGTGGTTTTAATAGTCCTAGGGTCTTGTCTTGTGGAATTATAGACCTATAGCAGTTATTATAGTTCCGTATATAGCGATCAATATCCGTAACCATTCTAGGCCAGTAGTAGCGGTCGCCAATAATCCTACAGGTCTTATTTTTTCTAGGGTGGGCCGTAGAGACCTGGGTATGTGCTTCGGCAATAAGCTAAGTCTATAAGTTTTGTTCCTCTACTACTACTAGCCGTTTCTAATACTTAAGTAATCCATTTTTAAGGGACCATGGGCTGGTAACGTCCTTTACCTTTTTACAGTACTCCTGTAGGGAAGGGGCCGTACGATTCACTTACAGTAGCCTATTAATAAGGTCAAGTTCCGTAGCGTTAATAGGGCATATCTTGGCCTTTGTGGGGTCCGTATTTAGTTCTGCCTGTATTTAGGGGTTAAGGTACTCTGGTCATAGCAGCATCTAGGTCTGTAATATAATCTTTACGGCTATCTAGTTATCTAGGTCTTGTTTGCGCCTTATAAGGGCATCTGCACGGTTAGTTGCGCCTGGCCTATATATAATTAGGAAGTGGAACTAAGATAGAATATCTGCCTAGCGTGCCTGCTAGGCCGTAAGGGCCTTTATTATTATAAAGTATTCTAAAGCCTTATAATCTGAAACCACCTTAATAGGCTTAGGGGTCCCTTCTAGCTGTATACGCCAGTGCTAAAAGCTAGAGATAATAGCTAGCATTTTTTTGTTATGGATGTGGTAGTTTAGCTTAGCATCTATTATAGTCTTTAAATAGTATGTAATAGGGTACTATTCTCCGTCCGGTTACTTCTGGGAAAAGATACTAGCTATTACGCTATCTAAGGCATCAGTTTCTAGCATCAAGGGCCGTTTTAGGTTAAAGTAGGCAAGTAGGGGAGCCGATATTAGCCGTTTCTTAAGCTTATCAAAGGCCTGCCTATATATAGCGTCAAAGTGGAAGGGCTAGTCTTTCTTAGTAAGACAGTTAAGGGACCAGGCGATTCTGCTATAGTTCTTAATAAAGCGTTAGTAGAAGTTATAGAAATCTAAAAATAATTATACCCCCTTTATAGTCTGTGGGGATGTCCACTAGTTAATTACAGCTATCTTCTCTAGGTTGGCCTTAATTCCGTCTATACTAATAATAAACCCTAGGTACTTTATACGCTTAACACTAAATTCTAACTTCTTAATATTGGCCTGGAGACCAGCCTCGCGGAGCCGTTATAAAACTTTATGGACATATTCCTAATATTCCAGTTTATTCTTGGAGTAGATCATAATATCGTCTAGGTATACTATGCAGAAGTCATTAAGGTAGTCAAAGAGTACGTTATTTATATACCGCTGGTATATAGCTGGTCCGTTAGTTAATCCAAAAGGTAGTACTTTATATTTATACAATCCGTAGCGGGTCTAAAATATAGTAAGATTTTTAGATTCTAGGCCCATTCTAATTTAGTAAAAGGCCTGGCGGATATTAAGCTTTGTAAAAATCTTAGCCTTATTTATATGGGCTAGCGTTTCCTCAAGTAAGGGCAGCGGATATCGGTCTTTGTGGGTTATATAGTTTAGTTTACGGTAGTCAATATAGAAATAGAGTCCGCCGTTAGGCTTTTTTACAAAGAGAATAGGTGCTGCAAAGGGGACTTAGCTAGGCTTAATAAAGCCCTTATTAAGGTTATCAATAAGGTACTACTTAGTAGCCTATAGTTTGTTAGTAGATTGCTAGCGGAGGGGGCTATAGCTAAGGGTATTTTCTTTGTCTGGCTTAATCTCAATCTTATAGTCGTACGGTCGGTGAGGCGGGAGTATATTAAATACTGCCTTAGAGAATACGTCCTTAAATTCCTAGTATTGGTAGGGTAGTTTCTGTTCTACTAGCTCCTTATCTATAAGCTCACTTTCCCTACTAAGCTAGTTATAGGCTAGGGCTTCCTTGTCTTTAATTATCTGGTTAATTTCATATAAGCTAGTTGTGAAGGCAACGGTATTGGGCTATTTTAAGTTCTGGTAGAACCCTATGGCACTAATACAGCAGATATTAACTAGTGGGAGGTTTATAGGTTTCTTTATAGACGTTCTATAGACCATATTTTGCGGTAGAGGGGTTATAACCCTCCTTAGCTCCTATTCCATCTTCCGTAAGTTATCCTTCCGGTCTATATGTTTAGTATAGCGTCCGATATTCCTTGCTGCTCTTTATAGCTATATAGGGCCTAAGCTAGCTGGCTTATTACTAACTTTCTGGGTTTTTAGTGCTGGTGGTATAACATTGGTAGTCTGGGGGCGGTGTAGTATACGGACCTATTGTGGATCAAGCTGTATATCTTTCTTAAAGGCCTAGTCCCTACGTATAGCATTGGCCTAGTAGACGGTGTCTATCTGTGGCCGTATAAGATTTTCCATTATAATGCTAATTTCCTTTATAAAAGAAGGTGTTAGGGGTAGGGTTTTAGGCTAGACAAGCTGTCTGCTTTATATGTTAAGCTATAAGCCTAGATAGGCTAGCTATTTTCTTTTTAAGATTATATTGTGGCTTCCTAGGTCCGTAATAAGAAAGGGGACGTTATACTACCTTCGTCTGTCTACACGGAGGTAAATCCGCAAGATAGTTATAATAGGTGGTCCTATCCGTCCGTTATACCCGCGAATAGGAATTAGTTTGGGCAGTTCTTTAAGGTATGCATTTAAAAAGTTAGCCAGCTTTATAGCACACTATATATCTATTAAGGCAAAGGCATTTACTCCAGAGTTAGCTAAAGCAGAGGTTAAAACTTTATATCCATTACGGAATAAAGTATAAGGGAGAGTATAGCTTCTTTTACCAACTAGCCGACCTAGATCAATATGTAATATGTTAATTCCTTTTAACCCTAGAGAGGAGTCTTGCTTTAGGGTTTCTCTTTTTCCAACTTTATACTATTCTCCTAAATTAACAGGACCTCGTTTGTCTTTGCCGCTATTAGGCAGTCTTTTATAAAGTAGTCTTTCTGGCTGTATAAGAAGCAGGCTCCTTGATTACTAAGGGCCTATCTTTAGGAGTTACTATATGTAGGTTAAGTATTCGCCGGACCCATAGCAGGGCTAGCTGTACGGCTAGCCACTGGGTTAACGGCGGGCGGCATAGTTAGTGCTGTAGGGGTTGCAGATCTTACTGGGGCGCTATAGCCCGTTCTTATAGTACTTGTGTTCTGGTTGGCGGAGCTTCTAGTTTTGTACCGCTTAGTACATGCCTTAATTTAGCGGAGGCCCTGGTTAATAGCTAGGCACTAGTCTATAAGTTCCTTTAGCGTCTATACGGTAGTATAAACCGGTAGCACGGCGCGCTGTAGGTCCAGGGTAAGCTTGTTAAAGAGGTCTAGCATTAAATCTTTTTAGGGGATTTGAGCCTGTCCGGCTAGGTATAGAAAGCGGGTTTGGAAGACTAAGAAGGTCTCTATCGTTTTTATATTAAGGGCTTTATAGTCAAGATAGGCGTTCTGTATCTTAAAGGGGTCCTTATAAATGGAAGATAGGTAGTTAATTATCTCTTCTCTAGAGAGGAAGGGGTCTGTAGAGTTCTGGGCATATCGCGGACGTAGATGCGTCTGTGTGTCCCCGCCAGTACGGCCAAAGACGTAGGCCATTTTAGCTTGGGGAGTAGGGAAGTAGTCTGTATTGACTTCGAGCTTGTCTTGTAGTTAAAGCTTCCAATTATCAAATGTATGGTTAGTTCTGTCTGTAAGCAACAGGGGGTCCGCGACCTTTATAGACCGCGACAATGCTAATGCTGTATGTTAGGCTAGGGCCTTAAGGATTGTAGCAAGTCTCTAGGTGTCTAATAATTCCTTACTAGGTATAGAGGTGTCTCTGGTTTCAAGTAGCTCTTAAAGCCGCTCAATTTCGGCATTAGCTACTGCGAGCTCTTCCTAGGGGGTCGAGACGGCGACTATTTCACTATTAGAGGTATTTGCGGGTCCTATAGCAGCTTTGCCAACTGCTGTATTTCTTGGTATGGTGGTAGGGGTATTGGGTAATTTCCAGTATTTATTTATTTTCTAGGGGTTCTGATCTGTGTGTGTCCTATTCTTAGGTTTCGCGTTCTTTTGGTTCTTAGGGGTCTGTCCTGTCCTTATAGTCCTGGTAATGTCCTTGGGGTCCTATTTTGTGTCCTTGTCCTGTTCGTGGCCTTGTAGATATATTTAAGTTCCTTCTTAGGAAAGAAGAGTAGTGATAAGCTTTAGATAATGTTAGCGACTTGGTCAATTAAGGCACGAGCACGGCAAGAAGGTCGCCCAAGCCTGTACGATTAAATTGTCTATAAACGAGGATCCAAAGCTAAAGAAAGGAAACAAGAAGAACGGAAGCACCGCTCGAAGTTATATACAATCTTTTAGTCACGTAATGGCAACTTGCCGCAACTTGCTAGTGCCGTAATAGGGTCCTAGATCTATCTAGGCAGGGCATCTAATATAGGGGCAGTAGGGTAGAGGACTAACGTATAGAATATAGGATGGATTTTGACCGTATTAGGGAGCTTTAGTTAGTAGGTATAAGGAGAGACAACTTTCTTAACTTTATAAGGGCCGGCGTTCTTCTAATTAAATTTCTTAGTAGGTTATTTCGTGTTTAGATTTCTTATATCTAACTGGACAAAGTTACTAATTTAGTAGGCCGGTGCTAGGGTTTAGTTCTTATTTACTGCAGCTTTATAGACAGATTGGGCCCATATTATTTTATTAGTAAGGAACTCTTATAGTTCTTCTATCTTCTTTATGAATTTATTTGCTTCTGTAACCTATAAGGCTTAATAGGCTAGGTGAGGAATGTTACTAAAGGGTTTAAAACCTATTCGCGGATATTAGCCGTAATTAGCTAGGAATAGGGAGACCTTTATGGTTTCCAAGACGGAGTTATTTGTAGTAAACTTAGTAAATATAAGCCAGTCTATCCAGTTATCCTGCAAATACAACGTGTATATCCAAATATACTATTCCATAATAGTATTTACACATTTTATTTAACCGTCCGTTTCCAGGTAGTATGCCGTAGATAATAGTGCTTTAATATAGAGTTGGGTAGTTAGTTTTTTCTAAAATATAGAGATAAACTGTTTACCTCTATTGGAGATAATCGTTTTAGGAAGTCCATAGAGTTTCCATATATAGTCTAGGAATAGTTAGGCAACGGCAGGTACTAATATATTAGGGCAGGCGATCAAGTATTTTATCTTAGATAGTTAGTCCACAACTACTATAATATTTATACAGCCTTTACTTTTAGGGAGATCAACAATAAAGTTAATTAAGATATCTTTCTATCTTTAGTCCGGAATAGGTAGTGGCTTTAAAAAGCCGTTATACATCTTATACAAAGCTTTAGCTTATTGGTAGGTATAGTAGCTAGCAATATATCTTTGTATCATATTATGCATATTTGGCTAATAGTACTCTTATTAGAGCAGTTCCAGGGTTTTTCCTCAGCCTAGGTAACTGGCTACTAGCAGATTATATATATATTTAAGGAGCTTAAGCTTAAGTTTATTGTGGTTAGGTATAACTAGACGGTTCTAGTAGTATAAGCGGCCTCCGCAGGCTTCGCATTTACTTAGAGAAATCCTTTTAGAGCGTCTAACGCTGTCTTAAATTAGCTTAAGCGTCTCTTGGATAAACTCGTCGTTTAGGTATTTATTAGCTATAATCTATTTAATAGTTTAATTAGTTATTTTAAGGACGTGTACTAAGAGATCTTTAGTAGGGGATTTAAATAGTTTAGGGTGGAGTAGAGTCTAATTATGGTAGGAGCGCGCTTTTTCTTAAACTAGTATATCTTGTAAACGTTAGGTCAGGGCATTAGGTTTCTAGCCTTAAACGCCTAGGTAATACGTAATAGAGAATTAGAAATGGGACAGATATTCTAACTAATAGGCCTGTTAGTGGCTTAGCTATTTTATAGTTATAAAGTATTATAGGTTCTTATAGTCGCTAAGAACCTTAATTAGGAATCCAGAGCCTTCTAGTTTAGGTCGCCATTATTTAAAATATCTAATAATAGCCAATAGTTCTTTATTGTAGATCTTATAATTGCATTTAGCTAGACTTAGTCATTTTAAAAAGTATGCTATAGGGTGCAATACTCCTTCCTTATTATATTAAGACAGGATGCCTCTAGTAATATAGTTAGATAAGTTAGCTTCTACAATACTTATTCGGTTTAGGTTAAAGTGTTAAAGTATAGGTGCAGTAGTAAACATAACTTTTAGGTAAGTAAAAGCTTTCTTACATTCCTTGTTAAAGATAAAGGCTTTATCCTTTTATATTAAGGCCATAAGGGGTAAAACCAAGGTAGAGAAGTTATTAATAAACTATTAGTAGAAATTGGCAAATCCTATAAAGGCCCTTACATCCTTAACATTCTTAGGTTCTTACTAGTTTATAATTACTTCAACTTTTTTAGGGTCTATTTATATACTATCTATAGAAATAACAAGTCTAAGGTATAGAACTTCCGTTTTATGGAACTTGCATTTATCTATATCTAACTATAGGCCAGCTCCGCGCAAGGCTTACAGGACCAGTTTAACATATTTTTAGTATTCGGCCAGATTATTACTGTATATTAAGATATTATTAATATAAGCAGTATAAAAGACGTCTAGGTACGGGTGCAGGGTATTATTTATAAAGTGTTAAAAAGAACTTGGGGCGTTTATAAGGCTAAATGGCATTACCAAGTACTTAAATAATCTATATTGAGTATAAAATGCAGTAAGCCATTCGTCTCCTTTTGTAATACGGAGGCGGTTAAATATATAGATAATATTAAGCTTTATATAGAAGCGAGCCTTATTTAATTAGTTTAGTGTCTCTTAAATTAATGGGATTAAGTATCGGTTCTTAATAGTGACAGCGTTAAGAGCTTAGTAGTCCACGCAAAAGTGTAGACTACCACTAGGTTTCTTAACAAAGATTACTGGTACGGCTATAGGTAAAGAGCTTACTCTAATAAATCCTTTATCTAGATATTTATCTAAGTACTTCTATAGTACTTAAAGTTTGTTTTAGGACATTCTATATAGGGGTCTGAATCTAGGATATTTTCCTTCTTTAATTACAATCTTATAATTATATAGGCGGCGTTCTGGTAGCTTATTGGCTTTCTTTTATAAGAATATATTTAGGTATTTATAGTACTCTACTAGTACCTTTATAGTGGGGTTAGTGTACTTCTTTAGCGCTAAGGCCTTCTTAATATCGGCCATTATAATAGCGAAGATTGTATATTCTAGTTTCCTAGCGAGTTGTATAAGCGGAGTAGCTCTAATTATGTGGATATCTAAGGCGTTAAGTGGGCTTAGATCGTCCTTAGTTCTTTATACAGTTTTCTATTTAGTTTTAGGTTCGGTATTAGATATAGAGTTAGTATTAGATTTAGGTTTAGGCTCTTTAAGCATCTTTTTTATAGTAAAATACTAGTTCTTCTGGTACTTTCGTATATTAAGCTTCTACTTAGTTTAGGGCAGTGCAGTAGTTAGGGTTAATTCATGTAATTTAGTATAATTTCCGGGTTCTTAGTGGACGTCGGTAGAAATCTTATATTTATAGAATTTAGTGGAATTTTTAGGTTTTAGTTTAGGGTCTAAGCCGTAAGTTATAAGGCACTTCTGCTTATAATAGGAAGCGGTAAATAGAAGCTTAAGGTTGTCCTAGTTAATAATTACCTTATATAGCTTTATCTAGGGTTGTTTAAGGATTACTAGGTAACCTAGGGTAGTAACAAAGAGCTTAATTAATTCTTTATAGTTTAGGTATTGGAGTCTTAGGGCTACTATATAAGTAATCCGGCCTAAGATAGTGTATTTGCCATTAAATCCAAATACGTTAATATACTAGTTAAGGAGTATTAGAGTAAACCTATTATCTTATACAAAGATCTTATTAATAAATTCTATACCGCTAGCTCCTGTGTTAATTAGGACTTAAGTGTTAGCCTATTAACCTTTCTGCCAAAGACAGTAGTTAACGGTTATACTATAATTCTAAGAGTTAGGGTTTGTAATATCTAATACATTTAACGAGATCCTGTGATATAGCTATCCTAAAGAGCGACTTAACTCCAAAACGCACCTTTTAGTAGTAAGTAGGAAGGGGTTCCTATAGAATATTAGTTGTAACTTTGTCCCTATAAGTAGTGCTTGCTAGATATAGGGCTAGAACCAAGTAAAGATTGGGGATAGTAACTAGAGGATTGGTATAGTAAACGGCTGCTAGTATTAACCGTTTATAAATTCTTTTAGAAAGGGACGGAGTAGTAGCTAGAGATATAAGCGTCACTTCCACACTTAAAATAGAGGCCGTGTTTAATACATTGCTCTTATTTAGCGGATCCTTTTAGGGTATAGGAAAGGGTTCTAGTGTTAATATCTATAGTGTCTAAGTCCTTGCGGGTCTTAAGCGGCTAGAGGGCAGAGTATTAAGGTATATATTTTAGGGCGAGGCGTAGTAAGTCATTATATAGGCCATTAATAACATTAACGTAGGTGGTAACAGTACCTAGTAGTTTAACTCCTATAAGAGATGCTTTTAATTCAGGGTTTAGAGACTCTACTAGGCAATTAATTAAGGCGGGTTCGTTCCATTTAGTCTCTTTAACATAGCAGTAGAATTTAGCGAAGTATAATGGGAAGTTCTTAGAGCTCTATATTATCTTATTCAGTTTCCTTTATAATATAGCGACTTAGTTAGGGTCGCCATAAGATGCTTCTAGTATAGTAACTAGTTCCTCTACCGTACTTAGTTAGAACGGGTATATAGTGTCTATAGTATCTCCTTTTAGGCGGCTTATAGTGTAATAAAGCTAACTATTAAGGGTAGGGTAGCGGTTAATATTGCCGCTTAACTTATTCTAAAGTTGGTTAAGGAAAGAGCGTAGCTTACTCCTCTTACTAGAATAGGCGGGAGGATTAGGGAGACGTTTAGATACCTTTTTTTTAGGGGTATTAACTGGCGAATTTGGGGTTAAGAAGTTAGTTTTAGATACGTTCTTCTTATCTAGTGTTTATAGGTTAATAGTAGTAGGGACAGGTAGGGGCGACGGTATAGTAGGCGGTGGGTTATAATAAATCTCTTTAACTTCCTTTCTTAGGGATTAGATTGTCTTATAATATTAAGTTTCTTATTAGGCAAGAGCGTCCGTAAAAGCCTCTTAGAGACTTCTTATTTATTTAGTAAATAAGGTGCGTAGGTTATTTATAGATAAGGGGGTTTCCGGGTTGTTCTATATATTAGTTAAGGTAGGACGGAGTATATAGTTTAACGCAACATAGTATTACAGAGCGAGTATAAGCGACGATAATATATAGCAAAGTAGATATTATTAAGCTACGTATATAAACTATATAATAAAGTTAAGATGTTATATAAGGAGAGAAGGTAAGGAAACGGGAAGAAAGGGTATATATTATTAGTTTAGTTGCTTAGTTAATACATATATAGAGCAGAATAGGATTTAAGGGGCAGTCCTGGCAGAACTTAGCAGAATTTGGTGGGCTTTAGCAGAATATAGCAGAATTTAGTAGATTCTGGCGGAATATAGCGGAATATAGTAGATTCTAGCGGAATATAACAGATTGCCGTCTCGCGGTCAGTCTCTTCTTACTACGTCAGTGGAAACAGGTAGACGTGTATAAGGTGTTATAGAGGTGTCCCATGACAATCCTTAAGTAAATAAATTAGGAGTTTTTTTAAAAGATAAAAGAAAGAGCGTTATAATAAAACAAAAGCTATCTATAAGAAGGCATAAGTTTTATTAGTAGTAAAAGTGTAAAATAATAATAATAAAAAGCTTTAAAAGGAGTAAAAAGGGAAAAGGGTAAAGGAAAAGAAAGCTGTATTATAGGGGGTTATTACAGTTATAAAGAAGGTTTAAAAGGAACTATTAATAGATTATAGTGTATTTATATAATAGGGTAGATTTTAGAGTAGATTTTAGAGATAATTTTAAAGTTTTGATTTTGATTTTTATAGGAGGTCCGTATATTGTTTTGGGTGGGTAACTGTCTCGTCTAAGTGGCTAAGATGTTATAACCTCTTCTAATTATTTCTAAAATACTACGAGCTAAAAGCTCTTTCTCTTTTTTATTACCCCTATATTAAGCAATATTATAGCTTTATTTAACGAGAAGTTAAATATAAATAGTTAGTTAGTTTTAGTCTAGTTTTATTATAATTTTACTTCACTACTGGAACTTATATACTTCTTTATATTTAATTACTTTTAAAATACTATAAAGTAAAAGCCCTTTGTTTTCTCTATTACCTCTATATTATATAAAAAGTTAAATATAAGTAGTTGGTTAAGTTTTAATCTAAAATCTATAAAGATTCTATTTAAAATCCAACTTAACTTTTACAACAATGTATCTTGCCCTTTAATACTCTAGATATAAGCCTATAGTATATATTTATAAAAATATAATTACCTAAAAAATCTATTACATTAAATAAAGTAATAATAGCTATTGATGGCGCTTTTATAAGAGTTTAAGCCGGCTTATACACGCGGCCAGCTTATGCACGGTTTCTTGGCCAAATGCCCTACCAAATTTAAGGCTCTAAAAATCGCTACACCACATCAAATCGGATTAAATTTTAGTGTTAAACTTAGCTTAATTAGAAGATTTAAATCAGCTATAAAATGTAGTCCCCTAAGTAAGCTAGGGCTTAGCGTTGGCGCTAAGGCCTTAGAGCTCTTAGTATAGGGGTACTCTTATTTATATCCAATGTTACGGCGCTAGTGGAAAACGGTGGATCTTTACAGACGTGGATTATGGTAGACGCGAGTCACGTGACTCGAGGACCGCATAAATATCAAGCGGCGCTGCTATTCTTCTCCTTCCTTTCTCTAGCTTTGGATCCTCGTTTATAGACAATCTAATTATATAGGCTTGCGCGTCCTTCTTCCCGTGCTCGTGCCTTAATTAACTAAGTTGCTAACATTATCCAAAGCTCGTCACTACTCTTCTTTCCTAAGAAGGAACTCAAAAATATCTATAAACTATAAACAGGACAAGGACACAGAAAAGGACCTAAAGGACACCAACAGAACAGAACAGGACCCTAAGGACAGGACAGAACCAAAAGAATATAAACAGAACGCGAAACCTAAGAATAGGACACGCACAGACCAGAACCCCTAGAAAATAAACAAACACCGGAAATTACCTAATACCCCTACCGCTATGCCAAGAAATATAGTAGCTGGCAAAGCCGCTACAGGACCCGCAAATACCTCTAATAGTAAAACAGTCGCCGTTTCGACCCCCTAGGAAGAACTCGCAGTAGCTAATGCCGAAATCAAACGGCTTTGAGAGCTACTTGAAACCAGAGACACCCCTGCACCTAGTGAGAAGTTATTAGATACCTATAGACTTGCTACGGTCCTTAAGGCCCTAGCCTAATATACAGCATTAGCATCGTCGCGGTCCGCAAAGGTTGCGGACCCCCTATTGCTTACGGACGGAACTAACCCTACGTTTGACAATTGGAAGCTTTAACTATAAGATAAGCTCAAAGTCAATGCAGACCACTTCCCTACTGCTTAAGCTAAAATGGCCTACGTCTTTGGCCGTACTGGCAGGGACGCATAGACACATCTACGTCCGCGATATGCCTAGGACTTAGCAGACCCCTTCCTCTTTAAAGAAGAGATGATTGACCACCTGTCTTCTATTTATAAGGACCCCTTTAAGATATAAAACGCCCGCCTTGATTACAAAGCCCTTAACATAAAAACAATAAAGACCTTTTTAGCCTTCTAGACCCGCTTTCTGCACCTAGCCAGCCAAGCCTAAATTCCCCATAAAGACCTAATGCCAGACCTCTTTAACAAGCTTACCCTAGACCTACAGCGCGCCGTACTACCAGTTTTTACTACTATACAGACGCTAAAAGTACTTACGGACTACTACCTAGCTATTAATTAAGGCCTCCGTCGAATTAAGGCACAAGCTAAGCGGTACAAAGCCAGAAACTCTTCAAACCAGACTATAAGCGCTATAAGAACGGCCCGTAGTGCCCTAGCACAATTAGCAACTCCTACGGCACCAGCCGTACAGCCCGCCGTCAATTTAGCAGCTAGCCGCGCAGCTAGCCCTGCCGCGGGTCCGGCGCATGCTTGGCCTACGTACAGCAACCCCCGTAGACAGGCCTTTAGTAATTAAGGGGCTTGCTTCTTATACGGCCAGAAGGACCACTTCGCCAAGGACTGCCCGATAAAGGCAAAAACGGACGAGGTTCTGTTAATACAGAAGGACAGCGCGGAGTCGGAAAAAGAGGAACCCTAGAGGAAGACTCCTCTCTAGGGTTAAAAGGGATCAACATGTCACATATTAATCTGGGTCGGCTAGTTGGTAAAAAAAGCTGCACTATCCCTTATACTTTATTTCGTAATAGATATTAAGTTTTAACCTCTGCTTTAGCTAACTCTGGAGCGAATGCCTTTGCCTTAATAAACACTTAGTGCGCCGTAAAGCTGGCCGAATTTTTAAATACGCCCCTTAAGGAACTGCCTAAACCAGTTCCTATTTGCGGGTATAACGGAAGAATAGGGCCACCTATTACGACTATCTTACAGATCCACCTCCGTATTAACGGATAAAAGTAGTATAACGTCCCCTTTCTTATTACGGACCTGGGAAGCCATGATATAATTTTAAGAAGAAAATAGCTAGCCTATTTAGGCTTACAGCTTGACGTACGGAATAGACAGCTCCTCTAGCCCAAATCCCTACCCCTAACCCCTTCCTTTATAAAAGAAATTAGTATTACAATAGAGAACCTTATACAGCCCCAGATTAATACTATCTACTAAGCTAATGCTATGCGTAGAGACCAGGCCTTTAAGAAGGACGTACAGCTTAATCCATAACGGATTTGTATACTACGCCGCCCCTAGACTACTTATATTACGCCACCCGCACTAGAGACCTAGGAAATTAGTAGTAACCTAGCTAAGTCCCCCATAGAGAACTTAGGCCCTATGCAGCTACAAAGGAAGGCCAGGAATACTAGACGCCATACTAAACTAATAGACTGGAAGGACAACTTACGGAAAATGGAACGTAAGCTAAGGAAGACTATAAACCCTATACCGCAAAATACGGCCTGATAAAAGTCCATAAAGAAACCTACGGACCTTCCCCCAGTTAATATCTGCTACATCAGCACCGTAGGATTCTATTAGAACTTGGTCTAACCTAATACCATTACCTTTACCACCAGCTTATATAAAATTGATCAAATAATTAAGAAAAAGGAAAGCGAGCTTAGCGGACAGAAAGGCAAGCTTACAAATAAGGAGCTGGTAGAACAGAAACTACCCCATTAACACCAGAAATTCAAGGACGTATTCTCAAAGGCAGTATCCAATATACTTCCGCCTTACTAACTATACAACCATAAGATCGAGATCGAGCCAGATAAGGAAAACACCCTTAGCTATAGCCCCCTTCGTCAGCAATCTACTACCAAATTATAGGCTACAAAGCAATATCTTATTAAGAACCTGGATAAGGGCTTTATTAAGCCTAGCAGTTAAGTCCCTTTCGCCTTACCAATTCTCTTTGTTAAAAAGCCAAACGGAGGACTTTATTTTTGTATTAACTACTATAAGCTAAATAATATAACCCGCAAGGACCGCTATCCACTACCCCTACTTAATAAGACACTAGCCCGAATAAATAGAGCTAAGGTTTTTACAAAGCTTAATATCCGCCAGGCCTTTTACCAAATTAGAATAAACCCCAGATCCATAGATCTTACTACATTTTAGACCTATTATGGAATGTATAAATACAAGGTACTTCCTTTTGGACTAACTAATAGACCAGCTACGTACCAGTGGTATATAAACGATGTACTCTTTAACTACCTTAACAACTTCTATACGGCCTACCTAGATAATATTATAATTTACTCTAAGAACAAGCTGGAACACGAGGAGCACGTCTATAAAGTCCTACAACAGCTCCGCGAGGCTGGTCTCCAGGCCAATATTAAGAAGTTGGAATTCAGTATTAAGCGTACAAAGTACCTAGGGTTTATTATCAGTATGGATAGAATTAAGGCCAACCCAGAGAAAACGGCCGTAATTAACCAGTGGATACCCCCACGGACCGTAAAGGGGGTATAATTATTTTTAGGTTTCTGTAACTTCTACTGATATTTTATTAAGAACTACAGTAGGATCGCCCGGCCTCTTAACCGCCTTACTAGGAAAGACTAGCCCTTTCACTTTGACGCCATATATATGCAGGCCTTTAATGAGCTTAAAAAACGGCTGGTATTGGCTCCTCTACTTGCCCACTTTAACCCAGAACGGCCCTTAATGCTAGAAACGGATGCCTTAGACAGCGCGATAGCCGGTGTTTTTTCCCAGAAGCAACTAGACAGAGAATAGCACCCCGTTGCATACTATTCAAAGACTATAATAGATGCTAAGCTAAACTACCACATCCATAATAAAGAAATGCTGGCCATTATCTCTAGCTTTCAGCACTGGCGTGCGCAGCTAGAGGGGACCCCTAAGCCTATTAAGGTAGTTTCAGATTATAAGGCCCTAGAATACTTTATAACAACTAAGGCTCTTATGGCCCGATAGGCACGCTAGGCGGATATCCTATCTCAGTTTAACTTCTTAATTATGTATAGACCAGGCGCTATAAACCGTGCGGATGCTCTTATAAGGCGTAAACAGGACCTAGGTAACCAGATGGCTGTAAAGATCTTATTACGGACCCAGACACTACTACAACCAGAGCACCTTGACCCCTGGATACAGGCAGAACTAAGTATAGACTCCTTAGGCGCCAAGATATATCCTATTGACCCCTTAGGATTTGACCTTATTAACGAATTACTATAGATAAACCATACAGCCTCTTCTCTATAGGAGTACTGTAAGAAGGCAAAGAACGTTACCAGCCCCTAGTCCCTTAAAAACGGATTACTTAAGCATTAGAAACAGCTAGTAGTAGCAAAGGAACAGAACTTATGGACTTGGCTTATTACCAAAGCACATACCCAGGTCTCTACGGCCCACCTTAGAAAGAATAAGACCCGCAAAATTATTAGTAACCGATATTACTGGCCCGGAATGGTTACGGACATTGACCGCTATATACAGAACTATAACGACTGCCATAGGTCTATAATTCCGCGAGACAAGACCCTAGGACTATTAAAGCCACTCCTAATACCAGAACGCCCCTGGTAGTATATCTCTATAGACTTTTACGAGCTGCCTACAGACCGTGATGGATATGATATAGTAATGATCCTAGTTAACCATTTTGGCAAGCGCCCGTTCTCAATCCCCTGTCACAAGGATATTAATGCTAAGGAGGTAGCCCAACTATATATCCATTATGTCTACCGAATTTACGGACCACTAGATACTATTATATCCGACCACAGGCCACAGTTTATATCGGCCTTCTGGAATGAGTTTACTTGGATCCTCGACATTAAGTTAAAGCTTTCTATAGCATACCACCCCCAGATAGACGGTTAGACAGAGATTGTAAATCAATACCTAGACCAGAGACTCCGGCCCTTCGTTAACTACTTTTAGGATAACTAGGGCGAACTAATACCCCTAATAGACTATACCCAGGCAACCCTACCCTATAACTCCACAGGGTTTGCACCTATCTAGCTAGAAATGGGATATTTACCCCATACTAGCTTTGACTGGAATAGACTAGAAGGCCCATAGACCGTACGCGAAAAACTATCTTATAAGGAAGCCTAGCAATACGCCAAACGCCTAGAAGAAGCCTAGACGGTAGCCCATAAGAACCTAGAAAAGGCCTAGAAATTGATAAAACAGTAGGCAAATAAGCATAGGCGCGAGCCTAACTTTACCATGGATAATAGGGTCTGGGTTATAACAAAGAACTAAAAAACAGAACGGCCTAGCCGCAAGCTAGACTATAAGATGGTAGGACCGTATAAGATCCTTAATAAAGAAGGCAACTCGTATAAGGTTAAGCTCCCAGACTTGATTAAGGTTTACCCTATCTTTTCGCCGGATAAGCTACGGAAGGCTGCAAATGACCCACTACCTGGATAAAAGAATAAGCCTCCCCTGCCAATTCAAGTTAATAGCGACGACAAATAGGAAGTTAATAAAATACTAGCCTATAAACTAGTACAAGGAACGCTACAATACCGTGTCCAATAGAAAGGCTACGATCCAGACCCAACCTAGTACCCTGCCTGGAACTTTATAGGCTGCCCCTAGAAGCTTAAAGAATTCTATAACTAATACCCTAACAAACCTGGACCCCCGAAGTACCTTAACGAGTGGATGGAGTGCTGGTATAGTAAAGACGATAGGCTGCCTATTGAGCATAAAGATAAGAATACCCCATAGACATAATACGGACATACAAAGCCTAAGGGCAGGCTTTTTTGGAGAGGGGGGTAATGTTACAGCGCTAGTAGAAAACGGTGGATCTTTATAGACGTGGATTATAGTAGACACAAGTCACGTAACTTGAGGACCGCATAAATATCAAGTGGCGCTGCTATTCTTCTCCTTCCTTTCTCTAGCTTTGGATCCTCGTTTATAGACAATCCAATCGTATAGGCTTGCGCGTCCTTCTTCCCGTACTCGTGCCTCGATTGACTGAGTTGCTAACATCCAATATCTTACTTAAATCCTTATCTTCTACTATCTCTCTATATTTAGATTAAGTCTTCTATAATCTTTAAAGCCTCTTAGCTTTGTCTTTAAGTTAGCAATTAACCTTATATACCTCCTTTACTACCTACTTTTTAAGCTATTAAGCCTCTACTTTTGCCACCCGCTAGATCTTATTTTATGCCCACTGCTTCTTCCGCATTTCTACTATACGCCTCTTCTCTTCCTTTTAGATTTACTGGTAAAGCTTTTACTTGGCTTTAAGAGCTTGTTCTTAGTATTTAGCTTACTCTTACTTAGCTTAAAGCTTTTAGGCTTACTAAATCTTCCTAGGGCTATAAAAGGTAGCCTTACCCTAATCTAAAGGAGTAAGTTAGGTAAATAAAGTCTTACCCTAACAACGCTTCTTCTTCTTATTATATATAGCTTTAGTAAGCCTATTAATATAATACTTAAGGATCTTATTCTTGGCTATAGGATTCACTATTATATTATCTAGAAGCCATACACGCTTATTATACTTATTAGTAACTACCTCTTTAAAAAGCCTTTACGCCTTTTGCCAATTATTTAATATAAGGTGTAAGTGTATTAACTTACTTAAGGAAGGCTGGCTAGGCTTAAACTTGTTTATAACAACGCTAGGCTTAAAGGGTAGAGGTCTATCCTCCGCTACTTGCTTTTAATATTAGATATAGTAAAAGCCTTTTTAAAAGTGGGCCAAAATAGCTATAAAAAAAGTCTCTTTTAGTAAGAGAGTAGAGGCCTATCCTTTATAAAGAAATAGATCTAACTCCTAGCTATAATATATTACAAACGGCAAGAAAAGAGAGATGTTTAGGGGTTGGAGTCTATAAGTCAAATAAGGTAGGTATACTGCTATAAGTATATAGTGGTTATTATAGTAGTTTAGGAACTTTATATTTATATAAAAGCCGTACCCATTAAGAATTAGAAGCCTTTAATCTCTTCTATTTTAGGCCTTTGCCTTTATTTCCTTATTAAAAATAGTATTTAGCTAGGCGTATTTAAAGTTATTATTTATCTAGATAGTAGGTAATAAGCTAAAGAAGTAAGGGTGTTAATTTAGGTTGTAATCTTAAAGCTAGGTGTCTTATATATTATTAGTAACTGTTTAGGAAATAAGGCCTGGTAAAAGAGTTATTTTATCTATATAAATTATTGCTAAAATAGTAATCTACTCTTTGTTCCCATCTTAAATTATATTTTTAAGTTATCCTAATTTAAATACAGACTTAGAAAATACCTACTTAGCCTTTATAAGCATATCAATAAGGAAGCCTTTCTTATCTATATTATATATATTTTGCTGCTTAATTCTATATTTCTTAATCTTTTAGCCTAAAAGTAAAAAGTAAAGGCCAAAGTAATAAGCTAATTTAGCTTGTTTGTGTATATTGTCCATAGGAATAAGGTAGTGGCTCTTTAAAGAGGCGCCGTTCTTTTTAATTTAACGCGAAGCCTAGTAAAATCTAGGTGGTTTTCTAGCAATCTCTTACGCAAAACTTCGTACTATAGCAACTGTAGGAGGTAGGCCACAGTTGGTAAGCTTATTTATATAAGCTATAAGGTTTAGATTATTATTGGGTAAGAAAAGATTAAGAGTCGTAGCCATCTGCCTTTGTGCCCGTAATATTGCGATGGCGGCGCGAGAGGGTAGATCGATCTACACCATACTCCTTTGCGGTTTGAGTGTAATTAGGCTTTGATTGCAAGTCTAAAACAGCAAGAGCGGCCTCAATTGAGTCCATGGTTGTAGAGTTATGATATTTTTAATATTCGCGATTTTTGGATTTTGGTGTGCACGAGGTGGGACCGTGCACGAGGTGGCCCAAACGCTTAAAGCTAGTTAAAGTTAAAATACGCGATCCAAAATTATGAGTTACCACTAAAGCGACACCTTAATCTCTCAGACGCTTCGTAAAGGATTTTGCTCAATGACAGGGGTGCGCAGGGGGCTGGAATTAATGCGCTGTTCTGATTGGCTCAGGAGTTCGCGATGTATGCGCTAACCCGTGTCACGGAACAAATCTTTGCGAAGTGTTTGATTTATAAGATAACTTAGAAACAGGTAGATGCTTACAAAGTAGAAACGTAGTGGCTTGGAGAGGGGTAGATGCCTGTAAAAGTGGGCGCTTTGCGGCGTATCGCTGCGCTACGCTACGCAATGAGGCTCGGCTAGAGTAAGGTGAGACCTTGAGTCTTAAGATCTAAAAATATAATTTATACTATTTATTTTAGCATGATTTTCAGAGATAAAAGAACGCCGCGGACAAATAAAACCCGTTTACCCTTAAAGGTAAGATTGAGATATTATCCTTTTAGCATGATTTTCAGAGATAAAAGAAAGCCTCGGAATAGAAAGAGAACTCGTGCCAGCTCGGAGACTTTCATTATTAATCGGGGTAACTTTCGGATTTAATGCCGGAAAGAGAGGGGGGAGGGGGCGGATTTGAACAACAAGTTCCATGGGATTAGACCAAGTATGCGAGAGCGATGGTGAGAGCGAGCCAAAGGATTCTTACTGCGTTCCTAAAAGAGGCGAGCCGTAGGATCGCTCCTTTGAATTTCCCCATAAGCAATTGAACGGGGGCGAAATGTCAATGGGTTATACTCCAACTGCGTACTTTTAAGGCTTTGATGAGCTTTGGCTTCAGAGGCATCAGACCATCCTTCCCTTTCTGAAATTGGTTACTCTGTTTGTCACACCAATATACTTCCAAAACCAAACTTGTCTACCCAAAAACTCAATGGCAGGAAGGCAATCCAATCCCCTCTCAGCACTTGATGGGCTACGCGGAATCGCGTCATGCATTGTATTTATCTTCCATGGACTGCTGGCATTCTCCCCCATGGTCTACTACGGCTACGGTGCTCGAGAACATGGGAAGTGGTTCCATCAACTTCCATTTCTCCGCCTTGTATACGCTGGACCCACTATGGTACTATTATTCTACATCATCTCGGGCTACGTTCTCTCTCTTAAACCACTAAAGCTGATTCGGAGCGGGTCTTGGGATCAAGTCTTTCACACCTTGTCCTCTTCTGTTTTTCGCCGTGGCTTCCGTTTATTCATGCCGGCTCTCATCTCGACTTTCATTACTATGTTGCTACTTCAAGCCAGGTTATTCGAGTACATCTCAGAGAAAAGCACCGAGAACGTTGGATACCGGCTAGAGAAATTTGAGCTTCACGCGCCGAGGTTGGAAACCTTAGGGGGCCAGTTTCGGCATTGGCTAGCCTCTAGCTGGGCAATGATAAATCCTTGGACGTGGGAAAGATACTTAAATCCCTACAACCCAAACCTCTGGTCGCTTTCCGCTGAATTTCGCGGTTCACTTATCCTTTTCTTGGCTGTGCTAGGCCTTGGGAGGTTGAAGGCTCGCTTTCGTCTTCCGATACTCTCGTGCTTGATATGGACTTCCGCAGTTTGTCAAAAGTGGGAAGTAGCAGCAAGTTTCGCCGGCATGGTTCTCGCTGAGCGGGATTTGCATTACGGCACATTGGAAGTTGCAAAGAACAAGCCCACCATTACCAAGCAGACGCAAACAAAGGAGATCTTGCTATTTATTGGGGGGCTTTATCTAGCATCGTATCCAAAGTTCGATGGAAATGAAACACCGGGATATCGGACTCTCTCAAACATAGTACCATTCAGGATCGAGCAGGACAAATGGTGGCAAATAATAGGCGGCATGATAATTGTATACTCAGCCACCAACTCGCGCCTTGTTGAAGAATTCTTCACTGGATCATTCTTGCAATACTTAGGGGAGGTTTCGTTTCCTGTATATGTCGTCCATGGTCCCATACTCCATTCCGTCGGATTACTAGTGATGAGCACGTCGTGGAAGTACATGGGAAGGGATACCCTAAGTCAGAAGGTTCTCAATTTTGCTGTCTCAGCTATTATTGTCATACCGGTTCTATCTTGGGTGGCGTATGTTTTTCGGAAGGTGGTGGATATTCCTTGCGCGAAGTTCTCTAGATGGCTTGAGATAAATGTCACATCTGATACTGCTTACAAATACTCTACTGTTAGAAGATAGTCTATCGCAGCTTGTTAATCTTTTTAGCCTAGAACTCTTTTAAATAGAAATACAAAATTCACAAAAGATAATAGTTTGGCCGCCCATGACGAAATCCTCACTCCTAATCAGCCTGATCCCACTACTAAACTCGACCCCGATGCACATTTCTAGGCGGAAACCCTCTTTGAAGCGAAGAGACAGTAAATAACTAATGTATCGATAGAAGCACGGTACACTGCTTCAGGAGACCCAACGACGCTGTACGAGACGCCCATTCCGAGTTAGGGTGGTGCGCAGGCACTAAGCTACTTGCCCAGAGTCTATGAGCATCTTCACTTCGCAAGTGAGCATCCGTTGCTTTTCAAAGAGACCCTTCATCAGTCTGGCGTTCCTGGGACGTAGTAACATCAGAAACGGGGGCAGCGACTTCAAAGTGTCAACTGCGAACTCTCCAGTATATAGCGATACAAAGGTAATTGCTGGAAGGAGAGTAAATCCGAGGAGAGGAGCCATATAAGTAGGGATGTAGCTGGGCAGCATACTACACAACCTACTTTTATACGCCCAATATGTCATCAATGCAGCGTAGAACGAGTATAGACATGGGGCGAATGCTATAGCTACCAGCGTCTTCCACGATGCTAAGATATCCGTGCCCTTCAGTTTAAAGGGAGAACCTTTCACTGCTAGTCTTGACTTGTTCCCAGAGACTCTTTGTGACAAAATTAGTACTGGCGCAAAGAGTACCAGACCGGGTATTGTGGCGAGTAAGGCGGGAAGAAGTTTCAAGAGTTGAAATAGAAGTAGTACCGCGGCATACTTTCGGCTAAAAACGGCATATTTGACGTGATGATATCGTAAACCGTGGACACGAAGCTGGAAACGGTACTGATCAACCCTGCTTAGAAGGCTTTCGACTCTAGGATCCCCTTGTGTGGACGAAAGAGTTTCCAATATTTGTTTGTTGAGAAGAGTCCTTTGGTGTAATGAATATCGACCACTCTCGCCCCTGTAAAGGTGTCTTAATGTCTGAGCTGTCTGTGGTCTATGTTAGTTTATCTGCTCCTCAGAATGTGTTGCTCATTACTCACCTCTAAAGAGGATTCATTTGATTCCGTCAGTGTGAGGTCTTTCAAGTTCTGATATACGAGCTCTTTGAGTTGTTTTACAGCTCCCTTTTTATCCCCATTCTTATATTTCTCGACGAGTGCAGGTGAGACTCTGATTGCATCACCGAATTGTACCCCTGCCCTAGATCTAAATCTGTGTCCATGGACCCAATGTAGTCCACATGGAACGATACGGAAATTCGAATCATGGTTTGCGGCTAAAAAGGACAGAGCCATTACTGCAAAACCAGCTATTTATGTCAGCATCATTTCAACCCATCTATTTGAATGGGGACGAACTTTTTAGAGGAAGGAGGTCTGGCTGGTCATGTGAAGACCCTTCAGGAAACAAGCATATAGTAGAACCCGACGTGAGTTTTGCAAACACTGAACTCATGCTGCCTTTCAGATCGTAGCCTTGCCGTTTTGAAGCCAGGGAGTAGATCGTTTCAGTAAGAGCAACCTCAAGTCTATGTGGTGTGCCAAAATCACTGCCCTCTAGAAATGACGTCTTCAAATAGAGCTCCTGGGGTCCTCGAATTTCAGCTACCTCTGCTCGTAAGGCTTGCTTTCCATCAACCACAACCATAATCCAGCCACCTACTTCAGTCTCTCGATCAAAGCGGGTACCTCGCCCCTTTATGAGGCGGGGATTGTTCTGAAAATCAGGAGCAAATATCTTCCCACTTCCTAAATTTGCGCCATCCCAAACGCGACGCAGGGTGATACAACCCAATCCAGCTGCGAGAAACGCAATAAATTTTCTCTTCATAGCTCTTTCAGCAATCAAAAATGAGACTGGAAGTTTCAAGTGAGCATAAAGAACTGATAAAATCATGACCGGATCGATCATCTAGGCTCTCTGTAAGAACTTGGGCAGACCCGCAAAAGATGGAAGCAAACCTCATTCGAATGCGGAGCTGCAACAAGCATGATAGGGCCCGCATTGGGAATCTTCTCAACGCCCCACAAGCCGATCTCTCTGTAAAAAATACTGATAATGCGCGATAAAAAAACCGCTATCAGATTATATTGCCAGGAAACGGTGCCATAGTAGCCGAGCGAAATCGCCATGTCGGGAGAAATTGCGTTCGTTAGGGGCTTCGGAAAGAAGGTGTCAGGTTGTCTGCTTCATTCAATAATATAGTCCCTATCTTTCGCACTTCGCAATGATCCTTACTTTATTACACCTTAAAGGAAAGTCAAATAATAAATACAAGCAAGGAGGAAATGTTGGGGGGGAATGGTTTGCGCCAGTTATTACGGGGCTTAGTAAAAGCTCTATTATTTGATAAAAATAGAAGACTGTCAGACGACGACTGGGACCTAGAAGGAACCTCACAGCCACCGCAAATCCCCTCTCTGACCCGGTATGACTTCCCTAGCGGCATATACGTTTGATTAACTAGGGTCCTAGGACCCTCTGAAAATCTTACCCTCCGAAAATACGATCCAGGGGGATTTCCTATGGTTCTTTTCTGAGTTAGTCCAGTATAATATTAGAGTTCTAACGCATAATCCTACTATCAAACGCCTCATGACTGCCTCGGCGGCACAAATATTTGATTCCTCAGAGTGCTTACTCCGCCGCTAGAGTAAGCTGTGGTGCCTAAAAGCGCAAGGCTTGATTTGGAGTGCCTTGTGAGCCGGAAGAAAGGACCACCTACTGGAAGACACCGGGGACTCGATTATGGCTAACTCTCATTTTATAACATTGAATGTCAAAAATGGATCGTTTAATATAGGTCCAATCCTTGTTTGAGACACCTTCTGTATTCCTTTTCTTTCGGTGATTCTCAGATGTCAGTAGGGTTGCCTCCGTTCTGGTTTCTCGATTTCTGTTTAAGCTTGCTAGAGGATATTAAGATGCGGCCCACGTCTCAAGGTCGTAGCGGAAAACTGGCCGCGGAGGGCGAGCACTCCGGAAGAGAGGTCTCCTTTTTCAGCCTTCTACAGTATGGCTCGCGAAATGACAGGGTGTTGCAGCTTGCAGGATGTTTTGCTGCGATTGTTGCTGGGGCGATGATGGTATATTTGGCACCGACCCTACTTCGTAGTATAAATATGCTAATATTGCTTTCAGCCCTTGATGACTATTATCCTTGGATCTTCTGTGCAGGTCCTTGTAACAGCGGAACCAGAGGGCAGTGGCTCACAACTGTCCCATTCCATTCGGAGCCGTGTTCTCTCACTCCTAGGTATCGCAGCCGCAGCCATGATGGCTTCCTACGTCCAAACCGTATGCTGGATGGTTTCTGGCCAACATGTCAGCACACATATCCGAGAGGAATATCTAAAAGCGATCCTTCGACAAGAATTTGAATATATTGAGGCTATGGGGGCAGGAAAGGTCATGACCAGCATTTCTTTACAAATCAACAGCATACAAGACGCGATATCACAAAACACTGGTCATTTTATATCCTCCTCGTCCACATTCTTGACTGCTTTCCTAATTGCATTTGCTCGGAACTGGAAACTGTCGATCATAGTCGCTACGGTTTTACCTGCCATGTTCATTCCAATAAGCATAATGTCAAGACTAGCCTCTAAGAATTTCGGACTATCATCAGAGCAATCTTCATTAGCTCATGATATTGCTGCAGATGCCATTTTGTCGATTAAAGTCGTACAGAGCCTTCGTGTACAAGATGTAATGTCTCGCCGTTACGATGACATCCTTCGTCATTCGGAACGATTTCTTTTCTGGAAGTCTTTCTGGCTGGCTGCTATATATGGTTGGGTCTACCTGGTGTTGTACTCGACTTATGGACTGGCCTTCTGGGAAGGGTCGAGGCTCGTCGTTTCTGATGATTTGGATATTGGAGTTGTTGTCAACGTCCTGTTCGCTATTGTTATTGGGATTTTTGCTCTTGGACGAGTTACTCGACATTTCGAATCGTTCGCTACCGCGGTAGCGATGGGAAAGTCAATTTTCCAGGTAATTGGTCGTCAAAGTCCCTCTCTCTCCTCCGGAACGCAGAAAAGAAGACTACTGAATGGAAATATCTTGTTTGAAAACGTCACCTTTTCGTATGCCAGCCGCCCAGAGGAACTTGTGCTGGATGATATGACATTGCGCATGTCTGCAGGGCAAACAACTGCCATTGTTGGTAATTCTGGCTCTGGGAAGTCGACGATCATAGGACTCCTGGAACGCTTCTACGAACCTCAATCTGGCCGGATTTTAATCGACGGTGAACCAATTACATCAATACCACTTTCAGATCTTCGATCTCAAATAGCACTAGTTTCTCAGGAACCTACTCTTTTTTCTACGAGCATATTCGAGAACGTATGCATAGGCTTGCTTGGCACCAGCTTAGAAAACAGTGAGCCTTGTGAACAAGAGCGTTTGGTGAAGGAAGCATGCAGATTAGCGGGTATCTCAGACTTCATTGAAACTTTGCCGGAACTATATGATAGTCCTGTGGGAACAAATGGAATGCTTCTCAGTGGGGGCCAGCGGCAGCGCATCGCATTTGCCCGAGCACTGATTCGAAATCCAAGGATACTCCTCCTTGATGAGCCAACTTCGGCTCTAGACAATCAATCTGAAAGTCTCATCCAGGCAGCCTTGGAAGTAGTATCTTACGATCGGACTATTATTATAGTCGCGCATAGACTAGATACCATTATGATGGCCGATTCGATTGTTGTCATTGGCGATGGAGGAGTTCTTGAACAAGGAACACACCAAGAACTTTGCCAGACCAACGGAGCATACTTTTCATTACTGAATGCACACCGGAGTATGAAGCGATGTTTTAATCCGGAGTCGAATAACGAAATGGCAGTTGCTGACATTGAGGAGCACATTTCGGGGGCAATCGAAACGGCGAAACACGCAAAGGAAGTCGAATTACCTCGAGCAAGGAAATCGAGTACTAGTACGCTTCATTATCTCATGCAAATACAGAGATTAAACACTCCGGAAAGATACATCACGGCTTTAGGATTCTTCGCTTCAGTCATCTGTGGAGCTGCATACCCCGTGCAGGCTTTTCTCTTTGCAAAGCTGATGGTTCTATCAACCTCGCCCCATGAAGCGAATTTTCCACGTTCCGCTACGTTCTTTTCTCTAATGTTCTTCACCGTCGCGATTGCCAAATTTCTATCACATTTTGCTTCATCCTTCATACTTAATATATGTTGTGACAGGATGATCGGTAGGGTGCGCTCACTAGCCTTTAAACGCATTCTACAAAGAAATATCGAGTGGTTTCACGAAGATAAGCATTCGACTGGACGCCTGATAATCGCATTATCTGAACAGTCTGGCCAACTTGCTGGTCTCCATGGCTTCTCTATGGCGATTTTTGTCGAAATCCTCACAAACATTGCCTCCGGAGCTCTTGTCTCCAGCGTGATTGCTTGGCAGTATTCGTTGCCTGTCCTCTCCCTCATACCTCTGATTATGATGGCTGGTTATTTACGACTTCTTGTCCTTCGAATGTTCCAGAAGGCAATCTCAGAATGGCACGAACATTCTGTTGGGATTGTGTCTGAGGCCTTTGCATCCATCAAAGCGGTTGTTGCATTAGGGCGAGAGAATCAAATCCTCCAAGCATACCACACTGCTTTGGTAGAAGCTTCGAGCTTAGCCTTCAACTCCATCACCAGGTCATCTGCATTGTTCGCTTTATCTCAGTCTCTGATCTTTTTAGTGAATGCCTTTGCTATTTGGTACGGCGCTAGACTGATTGAACGAGGACAAATAGACTTGTATCAATATTTTGTCGTGTACATTGCCTTAACACTCGGCGCGCAAGATGCAGGGGAAATGGTCGGAAAGGCTCCAGAATTAGCACTTGCAAAAGCTGCTGCTCATTCAGTTTTTCCCTTGATGGTGGATAACAATGTTGATACGGAAAGCTCCAAAGCGAGCCGACCAACACAGAAAGATGAGGCAGGCTCAATTGTTTTCGACGATGTTTATTTCGCCTACCAATCCCGACCACAAGAGACCATTCTTTCTGGCATTAATATTACCATTCAACCCGGACAGCATGTTGGCTTAGTTGGGCCATCAGGAAGCGGCAAAAGCACAATTCTCGGCCTTCTTGCTGGCTTCTATCAGACTTCATCAGGGACCATTAAACTCGGTGGACAAGAACTCGGGAAAGTTGATGCGGAATTCCTCCACTCTATAGTGTCTCTTGTGCCTCAGGACCCAGTTCTTTTCGCTGGAACTATACGCTTCAATATTCTCCTTGGGACGTCAATAGAGAAACGCACCAGCCAGGAAGACCTCGAGACAGCTTGTCGTCAAGCAAATATTTTTCATTTCATCCAGTCATTGCCTGATGGATTTGATACTATGTGCAGCAATGCCACTCTGTCAGTCGGTCAGAAGCAACGCATTATGATCGCAAGAGCTCTCGTTCGCAATCCACAAATTCTGTTACTGGACGAGCCAACGGCATCTCTCGATGCACATTCAGTCAATCACGTACTCCAAGCATTAGAGTCAGCCGCGAAAGGGCGTACTACAATTACTATTGCTCATAATTTATCAACAGTATTAGGAGTAGATGTGATTTATGTGGTCAGGGAAGGGAAGATATTAATACATGGGAATCCAATCGAGCTATTACAAAACGATAACAAATTTTCAAAAATAATAAAAGGTTATTTAGTTTAGTTTTAATATATTATTCAAACTTAAGGATATATATTGTATTCAAGACGATGAAGTTCAAGATCTGGCACTACAGGCGGTGGAATCCACGTCTTTCGTTAACTTTCACCTAGTCAAACTCGTGTTTATGGGAAAGAAGTATGACGAATGCGACTCGCATGTCACGTTCGAGGGGTTCACGGTGGAAATTGAGATGTTCTCTCGTGCTCAAGGCACAAGAGAATATGCATGATGAAGATCGGAACGTGGGAAGAGAAGGGGGGTGTGTATGCCATAAGCGTTTGATTGAAGAGTGTAAGAATAAACACGGTATAGAGCACGTGCTCGGTGGGTCTAAGCGTATATATATATAAAGAATATATTAAAACTTAATCGACTTAAAGAGAGAATTCTAGCTAGGAAACATTAGGTCTTTATATAGCCTATTTACTTAGTTTTAGAATATTCTAATATGACGGGTTGAGACCCGTGTGGACTCTTAGTACCTAAGGACACCTACTTCTTATGTGAGAGCGGTGTTTCGGTAGAAGATTTGATCGGCTCGTGCACGCGACCGGCTCGTGCACGCTTTTCCTTATTAAAACAGGCTTGTGGAGGATAAATTATCCTATCCGGTTGGGCGGATAATAATCCTATCTGAGGATAGCCCGGATATCGGATAATATCCGGATAATTGTCACAAAGTTCAAATAGATGAGTTCATTGATGATCTGGTATCATGTCTTTAGTGACGTGTCTTTGGGGCCCTAGAGCTTCGAGCTATAAAGAGATTTTACAATACACGTGCTCCGTGTACGTGACTCGTGCACGTGACCCACGCCTTTAGAGAATATAGATTATCTAACACACCCCCTTAGCTTTGAGCTCTTTAAGGTCAAAGCTAGCCACCTTCTCGTGTCCGTTAATGAGTTAATTGAACTGTAATCTTATCTAAATCCTTTTGTCTTGCTCTGATACTGTCCCTTAGGTCCTTTAGTTGCTTCTCCTTATCTAGCTACTTCTTGATATCCACTATCCTAATTATATTAATGAAGCTTTAAAACCTCTGCTTAGGCAGAGCCTTTATAAGTCCATTAGCGATTATCTCCTTTATTACTATCTATTAAAATTGTACTTGTCTTATTACGTATTCCTGACGTAGCTAGTGTTAATAGATGTTAACGTATTAGAGCTTTATAATTAGCTTTACCGTATCTTCTATAATTAGTTAGAGCGTCTATGTGTTATTATATTTAATAATTAAGGGCTTATTTAGGCGTAATGTTATTACTTTAAACAGCCTACTAATAAAGATAGCTTCCTTTACTGTCTATAATAGGGCTAATAACTTGGCTTTTATGCTCGATGTTATTACTATACCCTACTTATTTGCTCTCCAGGCGATCGGCCCCCCAAATAGCTTTATAATATATCCTTATAAGCTCTTTCTGTTGACGGAGTTGTCCGCGAATGATGCATTATTGGTATAGATAAATGATTGCGCTTTACCTCTACTGTCTCTTCCGTCGTCTCGTCCTTTGTTGCGTATTCCTTTGTCTTTCCCTTTACCGTTTATTCCTTCCTTGTCTCCTCTATAGTAGATTGCTTTGCTCCTTATGCTATATAGGTACTAGATTACTCTGTCTACTACTTAATAGTGCTTTTAGCTTGGGTTCTGATTAAACCTTGCTAGCTATAATATTATAAAAGTAATATCCGGACGTGTTATAGTGGCTGTATAAAGTATTAAACCTATTTTTCTCTAATATAGCATTGTAGAAGCTGCTTCTCTTAGTAGGGATATAGGACGGACTAGTAGGTCTATATTAGGGGATAAAAGCGTCGGACGGATTAATTGGTAATCGGTAGGGAGTATTACGGACGCTTTAAGTACGATGTTACGACTACTTAGGGAAGAGTCGCAAGAAGCTAGTTAGTTGATATAGGTACAGTCCAGGATGGATCCGGTGGAACTATATAATAAGAAATAGTAAGCGAGTCATATAACGTTGTACATAGTATACGAGGTATACGCAGTGTACGTCTATATATAATACGTATAACACGTACCTTACGTACAAGAGAGGATTTCTTAGGAGTATGGTTGTGTATTTAAAGGACCTTAGTCCCTACTATAAATAGTTCTCTCCTTGTAGTAAATTTTAGAATATAATTGGAGTTAATCTGTTAGGTAACTACTCTACTAGTTATTATTACGTTGTTAATTTGTTTTTACCTATATACCTAGCCTAATAATAGAACCCACTGTAGTTCCTGCTATAAGGTTCCGTTACACATTTACTACTAAGGTTATGGTATTAAACAAAATTGAATAATATGCCACCCAAAGTACTAGTTATAACGGCGTTAACGGCAGCCACAACCTTAGGGCCAGGTAATACCAGTATAGATAATAGGGATTTTTAAGTGGTTACGCAAGGTTAGTTATAGGAAATAGTTAATCACTTATAAGATAATAGTAGGATACTTAAAGAACGCATTAATGGAATTAGAGTAGCGAAAATTAAACTACCTTTAGTTAAACGGTTCTTAGGAGAGAAGTTAAAGCTTAAGGGATTTCTTATATAGATGCACTTTAAAGTGATATAGGAAGGAGTGAAGTTAGTAATATCATTAGATTAAGTAGCCTATATAGAATTGTTCCTAACAGGGAGGGCACTTAAGTGGTTTAAGCTGTATCTTATGGAAATATAGGCTAATGGTATAACAACTACTAACCAGGACGTATGGTATATATTTGCTAGTTATAACGGAACCTTATAGTAGGAACTACGGTGGGTTCTATTATTAGGCTAGGTATATAGGTAAGAATAAAATAACAACATAATAATAACTAGTGGAGTGGTTGCCTAATAGATTAACTCTAATTATATTCTAAGATTTACTACAAGGAGAGAACTATCTACGGTAGGGACTAAAGTCCTTTAAATATATAACTATACTCCTAAGAAATCCTCTTTTATACGTAAGGTACGTGTTATACGTGTTATATATAGCGTATACTGCATATACTTTATATATTATGTATAACATTATATAACTCGCTTACTATTCCTCGTTATATAGTTCCACTAGATCTATTTTAGACTATACCTATATTAACTAACTAGCTTCCTGTAACTCCTCTCTAAGTAGTTATAATATTATACTTAAAGCGTCTGTAATACTATCTCCCTCCTCTTTATCTTCGTCCTTAAAGATCCCTAATATCTCCAAGTTGTCCACTAGAGGTATAATGTCCGTTTAATTAGTCTAGTTAATATCCTTACTTATTATACCTAAAGCTTCTTCTTCTTTATAAGCGCAATATTGGGCTCGTACTGTAGCTGCCATACTGTTACTTAGTAAGATAATGCCGTCTCCGTATTCTCGTTGTGCGAAAGCGGGGTTAGTATATATTATAATAGCGAGTCCCTTATCTTAATAACCCTTATCTTGCTTAGAGTATACTAAAGCAAACGTTTAATTGTCCTATAATGTTCGCTCTATCTTTAACGCTAAGTATACGCGTCCTATGACTCTTAATAGTCTTTGTGTTCCCTAAGTAACTTATTATAGGGTCTTATATTTAATCTGCCGCTATAAAACTTAATAGTAAGCTCTTAAGCGCCTTAGATAAGCTCTATTATTTATAGGAAGTAGAGTAGGAGGCTATAGCTACTTAATAGTATGCCCTTAAAGCCTGTCTATTGGCCTCTGCCCGTCTTCTTTATCTTAAGAAAGTACGTGAGAAGGTCTGTTCTAAGGAGTAGAAACTTGTTTAATAGGGTTTATCTAAGCTGGGTAATAAAAGGATTGGCTTTTCTTCTATAAGGGAAACAACTCTAAGTAGCTTAGCAATTGCTTCTCTTAGGTCCCCCTTAGGTAACTTATTTTTTAGCAATCTTTCCTTATTAATATTACCTAACCTACTTTCTTTTAATATTTCTATACCTTTCCTATAGCGTTTTTTAGGTTGCTTAGTGGTTTCTAGGTAGTCTTACTATAGCCTATCTACTTTACTTTATACTATGTTTCGTTATCTACATCCTTGTAACTAATAATCTTTAAAACTTACTATTTGTCTTTTTTTATCCTCTATATATATCTGCCTTGTAGACTGGTGGCTTAATATTCCCATATACTAGCTCTAGCATTGCAACGTATTATATAGGGTAGATTTTTATTTTAGCTGGTAGGTTTAACTTATATATAACTAATAAAATTCTTTACTTAATTTCAAAAGGTCCTAGTCTAACATAGTCTAACTTCTTGCTTAGTCGTTAACTCTTAAAATTTTTATATAGTAGCTATACTTTATCCCCCTCCTTAAGATCTGGTCCCTTAGATCTCTTAATATTATAGTACCTTTTTATTTATTCTTGTACTAGTTTAGCTGTCTCTTTAAGGTCTGTATAAAGATTTATTAACGTCTCCATTCTTTATTTAGCTGTGCTACTTATCTTTTTTGCTTAATGTGGCGATAACGATATTCTTAGCTTGTATCTGTAATTTGCCTTAAATAGTAATGTCCCTATTCCTTCTTACGGTGTTATATTATATGTAAACTGTGTAATTAGTAATAACGATACCCAATTGTTCTGCGCGTAATTAATATAATGCCTTAGATACTACTCTAGTGTCTAGTTTAGTCTTTCCGTTTATCCGTCCGTCTGCAGATAATATACTATAGATATTGCTGCGTAAACTCCTTATTCTGCTAGAAACACTTCCTAAAATGCTACTATAAATCTTAGATCTCTATCCGATATAATCTTATCTAGTGCTCCATGTCTTATAAATACTTCCTTTATATAGATTCTAGCGATATCCTCTGCTAATATCTCTTTAGTGTATGCTATAAAGTATCCCTACTTTGTTAGCTTATCCACTATTACTAAAATCGCGTTATAATCTTATCCTATAATAGAATCTCTTAACTTTAGTAACTTAATAATAAAGTCCTATAATATAACCTCCTATGGTCTTCCTAGTGTTTTAATAGGTTATAGCCCTTTATACAGCTTATATCTTGTTAGTTTATTTCTTTAGTAATCTAGATATTTTTTAGTAACTTATCTTACTAGTCCCTAAATTCCTTAAATAATATATTCCTTTTAGAGTCTTAACACTAAGCCTATAGCTCTGTTATATCTTTATATTATTCCCTTATAGAATTCCTTAATAAATTTTTCTGTAATAGACTTAGGTATATATATTGCTTCTCTGTTTTTATATTACTCTAAGTCTAGATCTTCTACCTATACTTCTTAGATCTTCTGTGTTTAATTACTCTCTGGTAATTTATAGATCTAACTTTCTTTAGTTGCTATAATTTTTGGATAATTATACCTAATTAATCTATTTTAATCCTTTTGCAATAAAGCTCCTAATAGCTTTTCATTACTTTATAGTTCAGCTTTTCTGCTTAGAGCGTCTATTTATATATTGTCTGTACCTTTAGTATACTAAATTTTAAAATGGTATTCTATAAGCATTTCTGCCTATCTAACCTATCTTTGGTTGAGTTCCTTTATTATTAGGAATCCTATAAGGTTCTTATGGTCCATCTTAACCACAAATGGTTTCTTTATGCTTTGTAAGAATGCTCTCTATTTCTTAAGTGCTATAACTATACCTAACAACTCTTTGTTGTAGATATTATAGTTTAACTCTAATAGTGTCATCTTTCTACTATAGTATGCCACTGGGTGCTATTTATTTTAATATTTTTATAGGAAGTACGCCCCTAGTGCAAAGTCTAATATATCTATTTCTATAACCGTCTCTAGACCTGGTTAATAGATCTTAAAAACTAGCTCTTAGGTAAATAACTCTTTAATTCTTTTAAATAGTTCTTATTACTCCTTTCCCTATACCCACAGTTCTTCTTTCTTTGTTAACCGCGTAAATAGCTTAACGTCCTATAACTATTACGCTATAAACCTTCTATAGTAATTGCAAAACCCTAGGAATGATTTTAACTATATAACGTTCTCTAGTTCTTGCTAATTCACTATAGCCTTGATCTTCTTTAGATCTATATTAAGTTGGCCTAGTTTAATAATAAATCTAACAAAATTAGTCTTTTTAGTGAAGAATTTATATTTCTTAATTGCTACTAGTATCTATTCTTTCTATAGTCTCTTTAAGACCTACTTAATGTGTTCTTTATGCTCTTCCTTACTCTCTAAATAGATAATAATATCGTTAAGGTATACTATAATAAATTTATTTAGGTATTTTCCTAATATACTATTAATTCGCTTCTAGAACGTTACTAGTATATTTATAAGCCTAAATTGCATAACTAATAGCTTATATAGTCCTTCCTTTAACCTAAAGGCTGCCTTCCATTTATCGCCTTTCTTAATTTTAATCTAATAGTACGCCTACCTTAGATCTATCTTTATAAAGATCTTTGCGTTGCTTATCCTGTCTTAGATTTTGCTAATTAAGGGTAAAGAATATCTATCCTTCCTAGTAATGCTATTTAACTATCTATAGTCTATACACATCCTAAGTTTTCTATTTTTCTTTAGGATAAATAGTACTGGATACCCTACTAATAACTATAATGGTCTAATATATCCCTTTTATAAGTTCTCCTAAATAAACTCCTTAAGCGCTACTAACTCTGTTTCAGTAAGCTTATAGATTAGAAAGAACTTTAAATTTATTCCTTCTTCTAATTCTATCTTATAGTCCTATGCTATATACTCTAATAGCTTTTTACTTTCTAGTAACTATAACTTTTTACCATACTTATAGTATCTCTTTGGTATATAACTTAAGCCTTACTTAGTCTCCTTATATATCGCTCTAACTTGGTACTATACCAACTTGGTTTACTGTCGTACTTTACGCCATTATATATCCTTAATATTAACCTAACCTATAATCTAATTAATCTTTGGATTATACTTTTATAACTAAGGCATTTCTAGTATCGCCTCGTCCTATCCTAATAGTAGGATATTAAAAGATATTCTAACTAGTCTCCCTTTAATAGTTATCTAAATAAGTCCTATTTTAAGATTAATAATGCCTCCTCTATAGGCTATCTAATCTCCTAAAATTATTATAAGTGGATATAGGTGTTTCTTTTGTCTATATAGTAACCCTATCCTCTCTACTACCTTTAGTAATATGTGGTTTCTAGTTACTCCACTATCTACTAACACTTTAAACTGCTAATCTTGCCACTTAGCTCTTAAATTTAAGTATTATCCTTAAATTCCCTTAAGGGTTTAAGGCTCTAACACTAGTTCCCTTTAGTCCTATACACCTCCCCTTTTCCTAATTGTTGGCTGCTAGATTCTACCTATACTTAGTCCAACTTTAGCTAATACTTAGTTTATTTCTTTTCCTCTATATACTATAGATAAGTATTCTCTGGACACTTCTACCACTATTATCCGTCTAGGTATTTTTCCATAAGGAATCTTCCTAGTTAAAGTATTAAGTCTCCTTAACCTTATACTTCTACTAGGTGCCAACTATATATATACTTAGCGTTTCTAAACCGCTTTTTCTCTAGTGCCTAATATATTCTTACTAAGTACTTCCAGTTCTTATCTTTAGGTGCTCTATATATATTATATATATTATCCACACAAGCTATCCACAATAGTGTATAATACGCTATATATTTTAGGTTAACTCTTAGTTTATCTTTATCCTTAAGTTTAAACCTATACTTAGTTAACCTAACTACTGGTATCTCTACTATAGACACTAAGATTTATTGCTCACTTCTCTAGTCCCTAGATCCCTCTTCTAGGTTCCTTAATATTATAATTAATACTCCTTTAATATAACTTATGTGTTTTTCTATAATAGGTTAGTCTTGGATAACTTTTTTATCTAGCTATATATAAAAGTCTTCCTATTTATTACTATATCGTTGCCTATACCACTTTCCATACAACTGGTTTAGTATGTATGGTTTATCCATTAGAAAGTACCTTATTATTGCTATATTATAATATTCTTTAGTATATCTTTCTTTAAACCTAGTTAGGATATTTAAATCCTCTTCTTATTCTAGTTTATCTAACTATTTTACCCTAAGTGTTCCTGCACTTGGCCTATTAGTAACTCTTTATATAGGTACTCTATTCCTTATATAACCTAGCGTAGCTAACCTCTTATCTAGCTTTTACTCTTGCTATGTAATAATTCTTATTCTAAACTTATTTATAGTTTCTTATTTTCTACATCTTATAGCTAGATCTTTGTAGTCGTCTTACTTTTTAATCCTAGTATTAACTGTTTAATCTTTAGGCTAAATACTACGTTTACCTAGGATTACTAACGTTCTTATTTATTCTCTAAACTTGTAGTTCTTAAACTTGTGTCCTATACTTATTTATTTGTTACTAAACTAAGTTACTACCCTTTCCTATTAGTTTTTGTCCGTTATGGGTCCTTAGGTATATCTTATCTTATTTTAAAAATCTTAAGCTTCTTTTATCTCTTTATAAAAATCTTAAGCCTATAGCCTTTTGCCTTTATTAAGTAATAAGCTAGCACTAGTAGTTATCTACTTACTTAGTTTCTTCTAAATGTTACTCCTATTATCTTATAAAGCGATGGAAATTGTATTTAATAGTATTATAATACCCATTACTAAACCTTATTTTGTAATAGTCTTAGTCTCTACTTCTATTTTAACTTCTTTAAGGTCTGTATACTCCTAGTAAGCTGCCTTTATTACCTTATTATTAGTAAATGCTTCGCCTTTATTAAATTTATTATCTTTAATATCTAATCTGCGAGCTAGTTTACTAGTTCCTTTAAACTTAGATAATAATAGCTCCTATAGCTAATAACTTACGCCGTACTTAGCGTCTTTATGAATTTAGTATGCATTATTATAATAATATACAAAACTGTTAATTAAACACTCTTTTATTCCTTATAGTGCACCGTTATCCCTTTATATATATATGCTGTCTGCTAGTCTGGTTCCCTTTACTATATAGTTACTCTAACCACCTCTATAGTCTCTAGCGAAATAACCCTATTTTCCGCAATTTATGTAAGCTCTATCTTTAAACCATCTTTCTTACTATAGAGTCCGCCTAAACGTCTTCTACTACTAAAATCCCTAGTTTGGCCTCTACTCTTAGGTTCTTTAATTACTTAATCCTTAACCTTTAGGTTTCTATAGTTTCTTTTCCTACCTTTAGGTTTCTTTAATACCACTTAGGTCTATTAGCTCTGCGCTATTTTATAGTTTTTAACTCTATATCTGTCGTTACGTACTCTGCGCCTTATATAACTGTAGAACTTTATTTTGCCCTCTCTTAGCTTATTTCCTTTAATAGATTCTATTATTAATCTTTATTAACTAATCTATTAACTCTCTTAGAGTATCTGTATCTTCTATTAGGATAATTGCGTCCTAGACTTTAGCCTTAAGTCCCTATTTATACTATACCATAAGCGCCCTATTGTTCCACTTAACCTACGTGGCTAGTGTTTAAAACTATATTATATACTTAATTACTAAAGTGCGTTATACTAAGTTCTAAAGCTTTTGTTCCGCTATGGTTATAGCCTCTAGATCTCTAAATATCTGCGTTAGTCGCTTTACAAACCTGTTCCAACTAGTAAATATATACTATACGTCTTAGTTAGTAGTTGTTATACCATTAGCCTATATTTCCGTAAAATACAGCTTAAACTACTTAAGTGCCCTCCCTATTAGGAATAATCCTGCATAGGCTACTTAGTCTAACAATATTGCTAACTTTGCTCCTTCCTATACTACCTTAAAGTACATCTACGTAAGAAATTCTTTAAGCTTTGACTTCTCTCCTAAGAATTGTTTAATTAAAGGTAACTTAATCTTTACTGCTTTAATTCTATTAATGCGTTCTTTAAGTATCCTATTATTGTCTTATAAGTAATTAACCATTTTCTATAACTAACCTTACGTAACCACCTAAAAATCCCTATTATCTATACTAGTATCTCCTGGTCCTAAGGTTGTGGCTACTATTAACGCTGTTATAACTGGTGCTGCTCTTAGTGGCATATTATTCAATCTTGTTCAATACCGTAACCTTAGTAGTAAATATATAACAGAACCTTATAGCAGGAACTATAGTGAGTTCTATTATTAGGCTAGGTATATAAGTAAGAATAAAACAATAATGTAATAATAACTGGTGGAGTAGTTGCCTAATAGATTAACTCTAATTATATTCTAAGATTTACTATAAGGAGAGAACTATCTACGGTAGGGACTAAGGTCCTTTAAATATATAACCATACTCCTAAGAAATCCTCTTTTATATATAAGGTACGTGTTATACGTATTATACATAGCGTACACTGCGTATACTTTATACACTGCGTATAATATTATGTGACTTGTTTACTATTTTTTATTATATAGTTCCACCAAATCTATCCTAGACTATACCTATATTAACCAACTAGCTTCCTACAACTCCTCTCTAAGTAGTCATAACATTGTACTTAAAGCGTCTATAATACTAGTTGGAACGGGTTCGTAGAATAACTAATATAGATATTTAGAGATCTAAAAGCTATAACCACAGTGGAATAAAAGCTTTAAAACTTAGTATAACGCACTTTAGTAATTAAGTATACAATATAGTTTTAAATACTAGCCACACAGGTTAAGTAGAACAATAGGGCGCTTATAGCATAGTATAAATACGGACTTAAGGCTAAAGTCTAGAACGCAATTATCCTAATAGAAGATATGGATACTCTAAAAGAGTTAATAGATTAGTTAATAAAGATTAATAATAGGATCTATTAAAGGGAACAAGCTAAAAGAGGGCAAGATAGAGTTCCATAGTTATATAAGGCGCAGAGTACGCAATAATAGACATAGAGTTAAAAACTATAGAATGGTATAAAGTTAATAAACCTAAGCGGTACTAAAGAAACCTAAAGGTAGGAAAAGAAACTATAGAAACCTAGAGGTTAAGAATTAAGTAATTAAAGGACTAAGGAGTAAAGGCCAAACTAGGGATCTTAGCAGTAGAAAATATTTAGGCGGACTCTATAGCAAAATTAGTGGTTTAGAAATAGAGCTTATATAAATTATAGGAAATAAGGTCATTTTACTAGAGACTATAGAGGTGGTTAAAGTAACTATATAGTAAAGGGAACTAGGCTAGTAGACGGCACGTATATATAGAGGGATAATAGTGCACTGTGAGGAATAAAAGAGTGTTTAATTAATAGTTTTGCGTATTATTATAACAACGCATACTAAATTTATAAGAACGCTAAGTATAGCGTAAGCTATTAGCTATAAGAGCTATTATTATTTAAGTTTAAAGGAACTAACAAACTAGCTTATAGATCGGACATTAAAGATAACAAATTTAATACAGGCGAAGCATTTACCAATAATAAGGCAATAAAGGCAGCTTACTAGGAGCATGCAGATCTTAAAAAAGTTAAAACAGAAGCAGAGACTAAGACCATTATAGAATAGGGTTTAGTAATAGATGTTATAACACTATTAAATATAATTTTTATCACTTTATAAGATAATAGGAGTAATATTTAAAAGAAACTAAGTAAGTAGACAACTACTAGTGCTAGCTTATCACTTAATAAAGGTAAAAGGCCATAGGCTTAAGATTCTTAAGATAAGATATAAGACGCTTAAGATTCTTAAAATAAGATAAGATATACCTAAGGACCCATAACGGACGAAAACCAATAGGAAAGGGTAGTAACTTAGTTTAATAACAAACAAATAAATATAGGACGCAAGTTTAAGAACTATAAGTTTAGGGAATAAATAAGAACGTTAGTAATCCTAAATAAATATAGTATTTAGCCTAAAGATTAAATAGTTAATACTAGGATTAAAAAGCAAGACAACTATAAAGATTTAGCTATAAGACGTATAAAACAAGAAACTATAGATAAGTTTAGGACAAGAATTATTATATAGCAAGAGTAGAAGCTAGATAAGAGATTAGCTATACTAGGTTATATAAGGGACAGAGCACCCATATAAAGAATTACTAATAGGCCAAGTATAGGGACACCTAGGGTAAAGTAATTAGATAAACTAAAATAAGAAAAGGATCTAGATATTCTAACTAGGTTTAAAGAAAGATATACTAAAGGATATTATAATATAGCGATAATAAGGTATTTTCTAATAGATAGACCATACACACTAAACTAGTTATATAGAAAGTGGTATAGGCAATAATATAATAATAAATAGGCCAATTTTTATATATAGCTAGATAAAAAAGTTGTCTAAGACCAACCCATTATAGAGAAACACATAAGTTATATTAAAGGAGCATTAATTATAATGTTAAGGAACCTAAAAGAAGGATCTAGGGACTAAAAAAGTAAACAATAAATCTTAGTACCTATAGCAGAGATACCAGTGGTTAGGTTAACTAAGTATAGGTTTAAACTTAAGGATAAAGACAAACTAAGAGTTAACCCAAAACATACAGCGTATTATACACTATTGTGGATAGCTTGTGTGGATAACATATATAATATATATAGGGCACCTAAAGATAAGAACCGGAAGTACCTAGTAAGGATATATTAGGCATTAGAGGAAAAGCGGTTTAGAAACGTTAAGTATATATATAAATAGCACCCAGTAGAAGTGCAAGGTTAAGGGGACTTAATACTTTAACTAAGAAGATTCCTTATAGAAGAATGCCTAGATGGATAATAGTGGTAGGAGTACCTAGAGAACACTTATCTATAGTATATAGAGGAAAAGAAATAAACTAAGTATTGGCCTAAGGTAGACTAAGTATAAATAGGATCTAGTAGCTAATAGTTAGAAAAAGGGGAGGTGTATAGAACTAGAGGGAACTAGTATTAGAGCCTTAGACCCTTAAAGGAATTTAAAAACAATACCTAAATTTATAAGTTAAATGGCAAGATTAGCAGTTTGAAGTATTAGTAGATAGTAGAGTAACTAAAAACCACATATTACCAAAGGCAGTAGAAAGGATAGGGTTACTATATAGATAAAAGGAACACCTATATCCACTTATAACAATTTTAGGAGATTAGATAGCCTATAGAGGAGGTATTATTAATTTTAAAATAGGACCTATTTAGATAACTATTAAGGGGAGACTAGTTAGAATGTCTTTTAATATCCTACTATTAGGGCAGGATAAGGCGATACTAGGAATGCCTTAGTTACAGGAGTATAATCCAAAGATTAATTGGGTTATAGGTTAGGTTAATATTAAGAATACTTAACGGTATAAAGTACAACAGTAAACCAAGTTAGTACAGTACTAAGTTAGAGCGATATATAAAGAGACTAAGCAAGGCTTAAGTTATATACTAAAAAGTTATGGTTACTAGAAAGTGAAAAGCTGTTAGAGCATATAGTATAGGACTATAAGATAGAATTAGAAGAGGGAATAAGTCTAAAGTTCTTTCCAATCTATAAGCTTACTAAAACGGAGTTAGTAGCGCTTAAGGAGTTTATCTAGGAGAACTTATATAAGGGATATATTAGACCATTATAGTTATTAGTAGGATATCCAGTATTATTTATCCTAAAGAAAAACGGAAAACTCAGGATGTGTATAGACTATAGACAGTTAAACAGCATTACTAGGAAGAATAGGTATCCTTTACCCTTAATTAGCAAAATCCAAGATAGGATAGGCAATATAAAAATCTTTATAAAGATAGATCTAAGGTAGGCGTACCATTAAATCAGAATTAAGGAAGGCAATAAATGGAAGGCAGCCTTTAAGTCAAAAAAAGGACTATATAAGCCATTAGTTATACAATTCGGGCTTATAAATATATTAGTAATATTCCAGAAGCGAATTAATAGTGTATTAGGAGAATACCTAAATAAGTTTATTATGGTATACCTTAACAACATTATTATCTACTTAGAGAGTGAGGAAGAATATAAAGGACACGTTAAATGGGTCTTAAAGAGACTATAAGAAGAATAGATACTAGTAGCAATTAAGAAATGCAAGTTCTTTACTAGGAAGACCAATTTTATTAGATTTATTATTAAACTAGGCTAACTTAGTATAGATCTAAAAAAGATTAAGGCTATAGTAAATTAGCAGGAACTAGAGAACATTATATAGTTAAAATCGTTCCTAGGGTTTTGCAATTATTATAGGAGGTTTATAGCGCAATAGTTAAAGAATATTAAGCCACTTATATAGTTAACAAAGAAATAAGAACTATGGGCATAGGGAAAGGAGTAACAAGAACTATTTAAAAAAGCTAAAGGGTTATTTACCTAGGAGCTAATTCTTAAGGTCTATTAACTAGGTCTAGAGATAGTTGTAAAAATAGATATATTAGACTTTACACTAGGGGTATACTTTATACAGAAACGTTAGGATAGATGGCACCTAGTAGCGTATTATAGTTAAAAGATAACACCACTAGAGTTAAATTACGACATATATAATAAGGAGTTGTTAGGTATAGTTATAACACTTAAGAAATAGAGGGCATTCTTATAAGGTATAGAGAAACTATTTATGGTTAAAACGGACTATAAGAACCTTATAGGATTCCTAATAATAAAGGAACTTAATTAAAGACAGGTTAGATAGGCGGAAATACTTATAGAGTACTATTTTAAAATTTAGTATACCAAAGGTATAGACAATACATAAGTAGACGCTTTAAGTAGAAGGGCTAAATTATAAAATAATAAAAAGCTATTGGGAGCTTTATTGCGAAAGGATTAAAATGGATTAATTAGGTATAATTATCTAAAGATTATAGCAACTAAAGAAAAACAGATCTATAGATTACTAGAGAGTAATTAAATACAAAAGATCTAGAAAGCATAGGCAGAGGATCTAGACTTAGAGCAATATAAAAATAGAGAAGCAACGTATATACCTAAGTCTATTACAGAAGAATTTATTAAGGAATTCTATAAGGGAATAACATAAGGACATAACAAAGCTATAGGCTTAGTATTAAGACTTTAAGAAGAGTATATTATTTAAGAAATCTAGGGACTAGTAAGATAAGTTATAAGGAAGTATCTAGATTGCTAAAGGAATAAACCAACGAGGTATAAGCTGTATAGAGGGCTACAACCTATTGAAATACCAGGAAGACCATAGGAAGTTATATTATAGGACTTTATTATTAAGTTACCAAAGTTAAGAGATCCTATCACAGGATAAGATTATAATGCGATCTTAGTAATAGTGGACAAGCTAATAAAATAGGGATACTTTATAGCATGCACTAAAGAGATATTAGTAGAAGATATTACTAGAATCTATATAAAGGAAGTATTTATAAGATATAGAGCACTAAATAAGGTTATATTGGATAGAGATCTAAGATTTATAGTAGCATTTTAGGAAGTATTTCTGGCAGAATAAGGAGTTTATGTAGTAATATCTACAGCGTATTATCCGCAGATAGATAGATAAACGAAAAGACTAAACTAGACACTAGAATAGTACCTAAGGTATTATATTAACCACGCATAGAACAATTAGGTATTATTATTACCAGTTATATAGTTTGCATACAACGCAACACCATAAGAAGAAATGGGGATATTACCATTTAAGGCAAATTATGGATACAAGCTAAGAATATCGTTATTGCTATATTAAGTAAAAAAGACGAGTAGCACAGCTAAATAAAGAATGGAGACGTTAATGAATTTTTATAAAGACCTTAAAGAAACAGCTAAACTAGTATAAGAACGAATAAAAAGGTACTATAATGCTAAGAGATCTAAGGGACCAGATCTTAAGGAGGGAGATAGAGTATGGCTACTATATAAAAATTTCAAGAGTTGATAACTAAGTAAGAAGTTAGACTATATTAGACTAGGACCTTTTAAAATTAAGTAAAGAATTTTATTAGTTACGTATAAGTTAAACCTATTAGCCAAAATAAAGATCTACCCTATACAACATATTGTAATACTAGAGCCAGTATACGGGAATATTAAGCCACTAGTCTATAAGGCAGATATATATAGAGGATAAAAGGAAGACAAATAGCAAGTTTTAAAGATTATTAGTTATAAGGATGTAGATAATAAAATATAGTATAAAATAAAGTAAATAGGCTATAGTAAGACTACCTAGGAACTACTAAGCAACCTAGAGAACGCTATAGGAAAGGTAAAGGAGTATTAAAAGAAAGTAGGTTAGGCAGCATTAATAAGAAAAGATTGCCGAAAAATAAGTTACCTAAGGGGGACCTAAGAGGAGCAATTGCCGAGCTACTTGGAGTTGTTTCCCTTATAGGAGGAGAGCTAGTCCTTTTATTACCTAGCTTGTTAAGACCCTATTAAACCAGTTTTTATTCCTTAAAACGAACCTTCTTGTAAACCTTCTTAAGATGGGTTAACTGAGCGAACGCAACCTACTAAGACTTAAAGGAGTGACGTTAAGCCTTAAGGGCCCAAGCTATCTCTTTAGCAGAACAATAGAGTTTGGCGCGCGCGGCGGCTAACTTAGACTTAAGCTTTATAGCGGTAGATTAAACATAAGACCCTATAATAAGTTACTTAGGGAACTTAAAGACTGTTAAGAGTTATAGAACGCGTATATTTAGTATTAGAAATAGAGCGAATATTACAGGACAATTAAACGTTTGCTTTAGTATACTCTAAGTAAAATAAGGGTTATTAAGACGAGGGACTCGCTATTATAATATATACTAACCCCGCTTTCGCATAACAAGAATATAGAGACGACATTATCTTACTAAGCGATAGTATGGCAGCCATAGTGCGAGCACAACGTTGCGCTTATAAAGAAGAAGAAACTTTAGGTATAATAAGCGAAGATATTAACTAGACTAATTAAACAGATATTATACCTCTAGTGGATAACTTAAAGATATTAGGAATCTTTAAGAACAAAGATAAAGAGGAGGGAGATAGTGTTACGGACGCTTTAAGTACAATATTATAACTACTTAGGGAAGAGTTGTAAGAAGCTAGTTGGTTAATATAGGTACGGTCTAGGATAGATCTGGTAAAACTATATAACAAGGAATGGTAAGCGAGTTATATAACGTTGTACACAGTATATAAGGTATACATAGTGTACGTTTATATATAATACGTACAACACGTACCTTATGTACAAGAGAGGATTTCTTAGGAGTATGGTTGTGTATTTAAAGGACCTTAGTCCCTACCGTAGATAGTTTTCTCCTTGTAGTAAATCTTAGAATACAATTGGGGTTAATCTATTAGGCAACCACTCCACTAGTTATTATTACGTTGTTGATTTGTTCTTACCTATATACCTAGCCTAATAATAGAACCCACCGTAGTTTCTGCTACAAGGTTCCGTTACAGGGAGGAGTTTAGATTCTACTATAGGAGTATTTAGAAGACACCCTATAAGATCTATCTTATACTAATTAGCTATCTTTTTAATATAGGCTTTCTAGGATAGCTATAGGAGCCTCTAGCTATAATTATATAGCACGTAGATTCCTAGGAACTATTTTAGCTTACTAAGGATACTTATCTGGTATTTATTGTATAGCTCCTTAATTGCTTCTTAAGATTTCTTCTTATCTATCTTTTGGTAGCAGAAGATAATATTGTTAACGTAGAAGAAGATGACTATTCTACCTTTTAGTATAATATATGGCTTTTAAGGTACCTCTTTAAAGCCTAATTTATTTAATAAGCTCGTGAGATTCTTCTGCTATAATAGTAGTAATTATTATAGTCTATATAAGGCTTTTCTTAAGTATAGTACTTTGTCTTTCTTTCCTTTGTTAAATCTTGGTGGTAGCTTTATATAGATAACCTTGTTGAGATTATAATAGATAAACGCATTAACTATATCTATCTGTGTCGTTTCCAGGTTGAATTTTGCGGTAATTACTATAAGGGTTTGGAAGGTTGTACTAGCTAATATAGTAGCTCTTATAGGTAGGTTTCTTAGGGCCTATTGATTTTCGTATACTACTAAGCATACCTTGCATTTCTGGAGAAATCTATGCTTGTCTGTCTTGTAGATGAATACCTATATTAAGCTAAGGATCTGCTGTCCCTGTATATGCTTCTTTTCTGTTTCTTAAAATAACCTTATTTAATAATAAAATTGGAGATGGGCTTATTAAGCCTCTTGGAACTAATCTTAAAGAGGATATATATTAAGGTCCTAGATTGACTAAGGTGGTAGAGGTAGATTCTTCCTATATAATTTAATATTGCGTATTCTGCCTAATTTTAGCTTGCTGTTGTTAAGTTAACTGTTAAGGTTAAACTTTCTTTCTGCTAAGAAGGCGCTGTAATAGGCTAATGTAATTCTTTTAGTAATAAAGTCTTTAAACCTATTATTGCTAGCTTCCTTAAATAAGTCTTTAACTAAGTTGTTGGATACCCCTTAAGTGTTAAACGTATTTCCTGCTTAATAAGTGATGTTTTAATTAGTACCTTGTACACCTAACTTTATAGGATACTTGATGTAAAAGGTATATAGAGATTCTTTGTCTTCTTCTGTTAGAGGTGGTGTATAGTATATATCTTTAAGAGCTCTTGTAAGCTCAAGATCTACTAACTTATTAAAGGTTTAAACTGGCTTATTAACGTTATTATTATCTTCCTCTTAAATTGACGGTTTAAATATTTTTTTATTATCTTCTAGAAGGACCTTATTCTTAGTTAGGGTATTAGGGAGTTAAATCTTTTTAATTAGCGTGTCTAATTTAGCGTATAGGTCCTTTGAGATATCTATTTACTTGCTGTTAAAGAACGTCTTTTTATTAAAGATAACGTCCCTAGTAGAGATAATGATATCTTTATATAGGATCCAGATCCTATAGATATTGGTAGAGTTATAGCCAATAAGGTAGCTAATGTAGGCTTGTGGATCTAGCTTGCTTAGCCTTTTTTTCTTTAGCTAGGCATTTAACGTTATCGCGTATACCCTATAGCTGTAGGCTTTTAGGTGCGCTAGTTACGGCTTTCTTAACCTATTAGCTAGGAAGGTATAGAACCTCTTATATAATAATTTCTAATTATTGCTTTCCCGTGGCGTTCGATCTTAAAGGTAGACTATATAGTTAACTATCTTGTTCTATAGGTTATATAGTAGATTAGCAGCAATTCTTATTGCTTATACTCTCTTAATGATTACACCCCCTAAGCATTTAGCGGTACCGTTCTAAGCTTAAGTATATGGCGCTAAAGGCTTAAATGTAATCCCTTGCGTTTATAGCTATTTAAGGGTTCTCCTTCTCCCTAGCTTGTTATCTAATCTAATGGTGTTAACTTTAAGGTTATACCTTAGACGAATCTATTAGATAAAATCTTTGAGTATTTATAGTGTCTCCTTCTCCTTGCTATGCGTTATTATAAAATATGGGAAGGATCTTCCTAAGAAGGTGTTATAGATAAGTATAACTTGTATAAATCTGGTATGTGCTTTCTTGAGGTTAGTCTAGTTAATATAGAGGTTAAAATAGGGTTTATTAATTTTTTATTTTAAGAACCTTCTTAAGACCTAATGCTTAATTTTGGTGAGACTGTAGTGTTAATATTCTGTTATTTTAGGGCCTTAAAGCTTGACTCCTAGGGCGTTAAGACCTAGATAATAAAGGCTTATAGGTCCTAGATAACCTAGACATAGATGCTATAAATACGTATTACCTTTTGAATCTAGATAAGCGTCTCTTAATAATACTCTGCGCTTCTGTTGGCGGCGTAGCAGTTAGCTTGTATTAAATGCTAATAGACTTTCTAGTTAGACGTATTTAATAGTCTATTATCCGTGACGTTCTTCTATTTAATATAGGATTGTGTTGTCCTTCTAAACTAGCAGATTATTGTCTCCTTTGTTGTCCTAGTAGAACCCTTGTTTTTAAAGTAGACAGAACAACACTAGATTTGTATTAAAGTCTATATAAAAGGCAATGTCTTTAAGACGTAGGATTCCCTTGCTCTTGTCTGGTTTTGTAACCTAGATAGTGATATTGCTGTAACCTAGTATAGGCACTTCTAAGCTGCCGGTGATAATATATTTGTGTTTTAGAGCTTTCCTGAAATTATAAAAACAAGAGAGGTTATTAAAGATATAAAGAGTGGTTCCTAAGTTAAGAATGGTTAATAGCTTTAATAGATAGAGTTGACTAGTGTAATATAATTCTAGGAATATTGCATTAGCTTCTCCTTTAATCTTAACTATCTCCTATTGTTATTAAGCTTTATTGACCTTTGATTTCTTAAGCTTAAGTTATTTTATTTAGGTAGCTAGATCCTTGTCTTGCTTTACCTTTATAAGTGCCCTTTTTATATATATACCTACGGCTTTAAATCCCTTAGGCCTTTTGCTCTTAAATAGATATTAATAGTTAGGAAGGGTATGTCCCTTTATATTATATATTAGGCATTTAAGGTTCTTTAACCTTTTAGAAGATGTCTCTTTAGTTAAATTTATACCTGCCCTTTTTTGGCTGTAAGATAAGTTATTCCCTTTTCCTTTTTAGACTTTAGCAGTAATAGAGATACCCTCTTTAGGCTCTCCTGCGAAGTCTATATTAAATACACTCCCTCTTGCCGTTGTAGGTAAGGCTTTAAAAAGGTTTTGGAATGCTTCTTATAGCTCTATTATTACTTTATAGTATTCTAATAAGGGAGCCTTTTTAGTATTATTTACCTGCTTTGTGTACGGAACAAAATAGGTTTCGCTTATAGGTTGTATTATATTTATAAGGTCTATTAGCCAGATCCCATTGGTTATCTATAAAAGATTATACTTCTCTGCTATCTTTATTATATGCTCCTATTGGTTAAGCTACTAGGTAACCTTTGTCTACTTAAGCCCCTTAAGTGACTCTATATACTGTAGCTGTACCTTCCTTATTATAAAGTTCTTTAAGGGCTTAGTGTCTTCTTTTAAACAAATCAGCTATTCTTTAACTGTAAGGGAAGGATTAAGCAGTAGCTTCTTCTAAATTGATACTATGGATATAATCTAGGTATGTATCTATTATAGATGCTCTTCCTATTTTAGGAAGTACTTTATGTCCTAGTTATAGTATTGTCTGCTGTTCTTATACGCTTTCTGTTAATTTGTTAAGAGTTGTGTATATAAGGTTATATTTTTATTAAAATTAGTGACTTCTGGATAGGCTGGTTCTTATAGTAGAGCTTATTAAGGTGCTGTATTATTTGGGTTAATGTGGGCCCAAATTTGTTTATCTATAAGGGCTTATAGTTGCTAGATCTATTGCTCCCAGTCTTTTAGTTTATTGAGAATGATTATAGTTAACGAACTTAATATTAGTGGAGTTATTTTACTGATAGGCAAAGGAGGAATTGTGATGGTATTTTGTTGTTAGGATTGTCCTTATTGTTAGGATTGTCCTTGTTATTAGGGTCATCCTATGATGATTAATGTGGAATCTTGTAGAATCTCGTGGAATCTTGTGGAAGGTTCGTGTCAGAATTGTCCTGTAATACTTGAGGTAGGATTTCTATCAGAGTCTACGTCCTTGACGATGAGGTGTTAGAGTCTGACGATGAGGTAGAATTTCTTTAAATAATTAAGTAATAGCTGACTAGCTTCTTAAGTTGGTGGACTGGGCTTATAACTGTTACGAAGTTTAAATAGATGAGTCCATTGATAATCTGGTATCGTGTCTTTAGTGACGTGTCTTTGGGGCCCTAGAGCTTCGAGCTATAAAGAGATTTTACAATGCACGTGCTCCGTGCACGTGACTCGTGCACGTGACCCACGCCTTTAGAGAATATAGATTATCTAACAATAATGTCTAGATATCCGCAAAATTTTAACTATGAACTACACCTTTACCCCCTATTGTATGACGCTATAAATATGGCTAGTACTAGTGAAATCCACTCTAAAAACTTTAATAATAATAATTCCTTTAAAGTTGATATACTTTCTGCTCTTTTAAGTGGCGTTAAGACTGAAGCTAATACTGGTTTAATCCCAACTACTTGTATAATATAGACCTCGAGACAAGTCTCTTTAATTTATAAATATACTTGTACGGCAATAAAGGAAGAAAATCTCGTATAAAGAAACGCTACTTTTGTAAATACTATCCTCCTTAAGACCTAAAAGGACACCATTTCTTAACTGTTGGATTATAAGACCATCTTAAAAAACATAATATTGAATGGAGTCTAGTAGAGAATTAGGAGTGTACAACAGTAAAAGATTAGGGGGAGAGAACTCTTTTAGAACTATATTAAAAGCTTCTAGTAAAAGGAGAAGTTTAGGGTTTTAAGGGCGAGGTTCTAAAGCGTATGGTATATTAAAATACTATAAAGCAAGCACTTCTAGATCTGATTATTATACGACGGCTTCCCTTCTTATATGTGGAATGGCTAGAGTTTTATAATTTTATAAAGGCATTAAATTGAGAAGCACCCTTAATTATCCCTATATACCACTTAATGATTATGGCCTGGATTCTTAAACACTTTACTAAAAGTTAAGATATTGTATAAAAAGTACTTTAATCTGCAAAGACAAATATTTACCTTGCTGTAGATATCTGGACTTTTCTAAGTTATACCCTTCTCCTCAGAATTTGTGCTAGCCTTGTTAATATATAGGATAAATATTAGAACCTTTTAATTGCCCTTTATATAGTATCTAGCCAGAGTAGTATAGATTAATAGGAGGCGCTTCATCTGGTTCTTATTAAGTATGGTATTAAAACAAAGATTAGAGCTCTTGTTAGCAATAATGACGGATTAAATAATGTCCTCTGTTGTATAATTGGCTAATAGCTTAGCCTTAAGTATAAAATTAACTGGATTGCAATATATTAAAGAATTCGCTGTTAGGGGCACGTTATTAATTTTATTGTTTAGGCCTTTCTATTTAGTTTAAAGAAGGATGAGCGGCTTATAAACTTATATAATAAAGAGGATGAGGAATAGGATAAAGAAGAAGAAGAGGAAGAAGAAGAAGTTGTATAATAAGTACCGCTGCTAGTTAAAATAAAAGATAAGAGGAAAAAGAAGGATGAAGAATTAGAGTTAGTATTAAATGAAAATTGTAGAAGGGGTGAAAATATTCAAAATATTATAGGGCTAATTGGAAAGCTTTATAACTATATTATTTATATCCGCAGCTTAGCTAGCCGTACGGCATGGTTTATTAAACGTGCTAGTAAAATAATTCCTCTTAATAATCGTATAAGATGGAATAGCTGGTTTCTTATATTATATGTGGCTTTAGAGGATAAGGTAAAGGCTAGGCTTCAACTTTATATGGAGTACTATAAGGACGATTTCTTAGAAGATAATATTCTTTTAATAAGCGAATGGATATATCTTTATACGATTTGTAATTTCCTTTGGTCTTTCTATAAAGCAACTCTATTTTTTTAAGGAGATTGTATGACACTAGAGAGGGTTCTGGAATCAGTTAATATTCTTAAGGATATAATATAGACCGCATTAGTATATTATATAATACTCTTAACGTTTCTTTAGCTAATTCTTTCCTACTAGGTAATAGCTACTAAGGCTAAGGACAAGTTTATGGCTCCTTAACTCCAATGTGCTGAGAAAAAGCTTGCAAAGTATATTAAGAAGCTGGATAACTCTCCCTACTATCTAGCGGCACGGGTTCTTGACCTAGAGTGTTATACAGCTTTCTTAAAAGATCGGAATGATTGTATTACTATTAAAGGAGAAAAGAAGCTCTTTAGCGTATAAAAGCTCTAGGAGAGATTCCGTGAGAAAGCAATACTTTTAGGTTTAACTATATCCTACACAACTAAGAAAACTTAAAAGTCGCCTTTAGAGTCTAAAGAAAACCTCTCTGCCTTCTATAAGGCTCGTCTTTAGCATTGTTTAAAGCATACTCGTCCATAGAGTCTAGATGAGTTTGATAGCTATATTAATAAGAATCCAATTCCGCTTGATAGCCGTATAATAGCTATTTAATAGTGGAATCAGCCTCTTTAGCGTATGAGATTTCCACGGCTTTTACAGCTTATAATTAAAGTTCTCTTAATACCTGGAATGAGTAATAAGCTAGAGAGAGTATTTTTAGGTTCTTAACGTCGCGTTCCATGGGATCGTACGAGAACTACTCTATAAATACTTAAGGCATTAGAGTGCGCAAAGGACTGGACAGCTTATAAGATTCTAAGTATTCTCTTATAGTTTTTTCTATTATACAGTAGCTAGAGAGTTGTATAAGGGAAGGCATATATTGTACAACACTAAGCACTAAAGGGTGTGGGATATATAAATAGAATAATTTTAGGCAAAAGGTAACTACTAAAGGCGCGTAGGTGGCGTAGGTAAATATATACTAACTTTAAACTAAATAGATTATGAGTTTAAATCCTACTAACGTCGTCCTTTATTAAGAATTGGGAAATATAATTATCTGGTATACTTCTTGTCCTATTATACAAGAGATTCTCCGGCAACATTACCATACTATAAGTAACTCTCCTCTCTATATAATATACCTATATAACTAACTACTCTTAGGATGAGTAAAAAAGGGTGGAAGCTTTGCTGGTAATTGATATGGAGGCTTAGGTAGGGGGAGTATTAGAGAAGCAGGTGCAGATAGGGAGGCCCTTATATATAAATGCGATTCTAGTTCAGAGCCGTGGATCTCTAAATACAATTATAAGTAACCTATATTACTTATATAAGGTAGAGAGCTAATTGGTGTTAGCTATATAAGGCTTATACGGCGACCCCGCGTCGTCTAGTAGGCCCTCGCCCCTTTACTAAGTATTAGAGTCTTCTAGGGTTCTATAGTGGGTGCTGTGGAAATTGCAAGTAGCAGGATCATGGAGCTCAATATTTATCGTACAATAAAAATTCTTAACCTATAGCAGCGGCAGCGGGAGCATTAGAGGGTGAGGATCGGATTATAGAACTAGAGGACAAGGAATAGATAAAAGTTACTAAAATTTAACTGCTAGGTCTCCTCTCTTTTTTTCCTATTTTTATTTTATTTTATAGTATTTTATATAAAGAGAAGTATAAATAAAAAGATAAAAAGGAGATATCTAATTAGTAGGAAAGCTAAAAGTATTTACTAGAGCTTTGTGTAGAGCTTTATACGGAGGCTCCGCAGAGCTCTATACGGAGGCTCTGTAGAGCTTCGCGCAGAACCTCTATACGTAGAGCTTTATACAGAGCCTCCGCAGCGCTTTGTGTAGAGCTTTATGCAGAGCTTTTGCTAAGCTTTGGTAGAGCTCCGTACAGGGCTCCCCTTAAGCCTTATCCCGCAGAGCTCTTATAAGCTTTACATCTATATAATATTACTTATCCTTAAGATATTTAGATAAAAGTGGTACCATTTTAAAGCGCTTCGCAAGCTCTATAAATCTATATTAATAGAGATTTTATTTATTTAATATTAGGGGGTGCATTATAAGTGTAAGTATATTAAGGGGATTTTGCTAAGACTATCCGGAGACTATCTGGATAGTCTCCGGATACTATTAGCTAATAGGCCTATTATCCAAGAGGCCTATCCGAGCCTATCCTCCGCAAGCCTGCATCAAAATATACCTAAATACACCTTTTTATACCACCTATTACTTAATGACCTTTTAATAGAAATTTATAAAAATTTAGATATAGCTTATCAAATACTAAACTATAGTTTTATTATAAAAAAATATAATAAAAGACTTAATCGGCTTATATATATAACTGGCTTAGGTATAGTATTAAAATATACCAAAATATAGCAATTTTCAAATACTTATAATTAAATAACTATACTGGCTATTGATATAAAAATTAAAATATAGTTTATCACGCAGTAAATTATGATTTTTATAATTTAAAAAATTTAAAAATTTAAGTTCTATAGTATGAACTAAAAATCTCTACTTTTATATATTGTTAGCGACTTGGTTAATCAAGGCATAAGCACAGCGAGAAGGACGCATGTAAGCCTATACGATTAGATTGTCTATAAACGAAGATCTAAAGCTAAAGAAAAGGAAAGGAAAAGACAAGCAGTAACGCGAGGAGTTATATACAATCCCTTAGTCACGTAAGAGTTACGTAAGCTCTTTGTCTACCATAACGTCTACTATAACTGCCGCTTTCTATTAGTGCTATAACATTACCCCCCCTCAGTAAAAGCCTGCCCTTAGGCTTTATATATCCATATTATGCCTATAGGGCGTTCTTGCCTTTATATTCTTCTAGTAGCTTCTTATCTTTGCTATACTAGCACTCTATTTACTTATCTAGGTACTTTAGGGGTCCTAGTTTGTTAGGGTAATGGCTATAGAATTCTTAAAGCTTATGGGGACTGCTAATAAAGTTCTATATATAGTACTAGATAGGATCTAGGTTATAGCCTTTTTAACTAATATAGTACTTTAGCGTTTTCCTTACTAGTTTAACGTAGTCGGCAAGCCAATAGGCCATGTAAGCCTCTGGGCCATCCTAAAACCCCACTAGAAAAAATCTAAAAATCGTTCTCTAATATCTTAACAACGGCTTAATAATAAATTATAAAAATTTATAATTAAACTCTTATACTTACTTTAAGGCCTCTACTAGAGTTTTAAAGTAATTAGTTAAGCCGTTATTAATATATTAAGATTTAGCTCTTAAATTTAAGCCTAATTATTATATCTTAAAAACCACTTATTAAATTGCTTTAAAACTTTAATAGAGGTCTTAAAGTAAGTATAAGAGTCTAATTATAAATTTTTATAATTTATTATTAAGCCGTTGTTAAGATATTAAAGAACGATTTTTAGATTTTTTTGGTGGAGTTTTAGGATAGCCCAAAGGCTTACATGGCCCATTGGCTTGCCGACTACGTTATAGGCTAGTACTTCTTTAATTTCCTATTTATTGTCACCATTAACTTAAATTAGTAGGGGAGGTTTATTCTTTTATCTAGGTAATAGGTTATTTATAGCCTTCTATAGCTTATTTAGTAAAAAGATAGGGCGAACCTTAATTAAATCTGGGAGCTTTACTTTATATAAGTTACCTATCTTCTAAAGGACCTTATATAGTCCCGCCATCTAATAGTCTAGCTTATAGCTAGGCCATTCCATTTTCTAGTTCTTTATTATAATCTAAACCATATTACCTATAGTATAGTTGGGTTCGCGTCTATACTTATTTACCTACTATTTTATTAATTTCTAGGCCTTTTCTAGATTTGTATAGGCTACTATCTAGGCTTCCTTTAAGCGCTTAGTGTACTGCTAAGCTTCCTTATAAGACAGTTTCTTGCGTATAGTCCGTGGTCCTTCTAGCCTATCCTAGTTAAAGCTTATTTAGGGTAAATACCCTATTTCTAGTTAGATAGGTGCAAATCTCGTAAAATTATAGGGTAGGGTTGCCTGGGCGTAGTCTATTAGGGGTAGTAGCTTACTCTAGTTATCCTAAAAGTAGTTAGTAAAGGGCCGAAGTCTTTGGTCTAAGTATTAATTTACAATCTCTATCTATTTATCTATCTGGGAGTAGTATACTATAGAAAGCTTTAGCTTAATTCCTAGAATCTAGGTAAACTTATTCCAGACAGCTGATATAAACTATAGTCCGCGGTCCAATATAATAGTATCTAGTAGTCTATAAATTTTGTAGATATAATAGATATATAGTTAGGCCGCCTCTTTAGTATTAATATTCTTATAATAGGGAATTAAAATAGGGCGTTTACTAAAATAGTTAACTAGGACTATAACTATATTATACCTATTACGGTCTATAGGTAGTTTATAAAAGTCTATAGAGATATACTACTAGGGGCGCTCTAGTATTAAAAGCGGCTTTAATAGTTTTAGGGTTTTACCTTATAGAATTATAAACCTACAACAGTTGTTACAGTTCTGTATGTAACGGTTAATATCTATAACTATTCTGGGCCAGTAGTAATAGTTACCAATAATCTTATAGGTCTTATATATGTGCTTTAGTAATAAGCTAAGTCTATAAGTTCTATTCCTTTGCTACTACTAGCCATTTCTAATATTTAAGCAGTCTGTTTTTAAGCACTATAGGCTAGTATTATTCTTTACCTTTTTATAATACTTCTATAAAAAAAGGGCTGTATAGTTTATTTATAGCAGATTATTAATAAGGTTAAGTTCTATTAAATTAACAGGATATATCTCGGCACTTAAAGGGTCTGTACTTAGTTCTGCCCATATTTAAAGGTTAAGGTATATTGGTTATAGTAGTGCCTAAGTCTATAATAAGATCTTAGTAGCTACCTGGTTATTTAGGTCTTGTTTACGCCTTATAAGAGCGTCCGCGCGGTTAGTAGCGCCTAGCCTATATATAATTAGGAAGTTAAACTGGGATAGAACCTTTGCCTAGCGTACTTACCGGGCTATAAGGGCCTTTATTGTTATAAAATATTCTAAGGCTTTATAATCTAAAACTACCTAAATAGGCTCTAGGGCTTCTTCTAGCTATATTCGCCAGTACTAAAAGCCAGAGATAATAGCTAGCATCTCTTTATCGTAGATTGGATAGTTTAGTTTAGCATCTATTATAGTCTTTAAATAGTAGGTAATGGGGTGCTATTCTCTGTCTAGCTGCTTCTAGGAGTAAACACTAGCTATTACACTATCTGAGGCATCAGTTTCTAGCATTAAGGGCCATTTTAGGTAAAAATAGGCGAGTAGAGGAGTAGAGACTAGCCGCTTTTTAAGCCTACTAAAAGCCTACTTATATATAGCGTTAAAATAGAAGGGCCGGTCCTTTCTAGTAAGGTGGGTAAAAGGTTAAGTAATCCTACTGTAGTTTTTTATAAAGTGTTAGTAGAAGTTATAGAAACCTAAAAATAACTGTACCCCCTTTACGGTCTATAGGGGTTCCCATTAGTTAATTATAGCCATCTTTTTTAGGTCTGCCTTAATTCTATCTATACTAATAATAAACCCTAAGTACTTTATACGCTTAACACTAAATTCTAACTTTTTAATATTGGCCTAGAGGCTAGCTTTATAAAGCCATTATAAAACCTTATAAATGTGCTCCTTATATTCTAACTTGTTCTTAAAGTAAATTATAATATTATTTAGGTAGGCTGTGTAGAAGTCGTTAAGGTAGTTAAAGAGTATATCATTTATATATCGCTAATACGTGGCCAGTCCGTTAGTTAGTCTAAAAGGCAGTATTTTACATTTATACGTTCCGTAATAGGTCCAAAACGTAGTAAGGTCTTCTAATTTAGGGCCTATCCTAATTTAGTAAAAAGCTTAGTGGATATTAAGCTTTATAAAGATCTTAGCTCCACTTATTTAGGCTAAAGTCTTATTAAGTAAAGGTAGTGAGTAGTAGTCTTTAAGGGTTATGTTATTAAGCTTATGGTAGTTAATATAGAAATAAAGTCCTTTATTTAACTTTTTAGTAAAGAGAATAAGTAAATTAAAATAGGCTTAACTAGGCTTAACAAAGCCCTTATCTAGGTTATTAATAAGATACTACTTTATGGCCTGTGATTTAGTAGTAAATTGCTGTTAGATGGGGCTATAGCTAAGGGTATCTTCTTTATCTAGCTTAATCTTAATCTTATAGTTATACGGTTAGTAAGGCGGAAGTATATTAGATGCTGCTTTAGAGAAGGTGTTTTTAAATTTCTAGTATTAACAGGGCAGTTTCTGTTCTACTAGCTCCTTATCTATAAGCTAACCTTTCTTTTAAATTAGGGGTTCTTTCTCTTTAAGTATTTAATTAATTTTATATAAGCTAGTTATAAAGGTAATAGTATTAGGCTGAACTAGGTTCTAGTAGAATCCTATAGCGCCAATATAGCAGATATTAACTGGTAAAATGTCTATAGGTTTCTTTATAAATGTTTATTAGGCCGTATTTTGCGGTATAGGGTTTATAGTCTTTCTTAGCTCATATTTTATTTTCCGTAAATTATCCTTTCGGTCTATTAGTTTAGTATACTATCTAATATCTCTAGCCTTTCTTTATAGCTGTATAGGGCCTAAGTTCTCCCTAGGGGACTTAGCTAGGTTACTACCAACTTCCTAAGTTTTTAGTATAGGTGGCGTAACATAGGTAGTCTAGGGATGGCGTAGTATATTGATCCATTGCGGATTAAGCTATATATCCTTCTTAAAAGCCTGGTCCCTACGCATTATATTAGCCTAGTAAATAGTATTTATCTACGGCCGTATAAGGTTTTCTATTATAATACTAATTTCTTTTATAAAGGAAGGCGTTAGGGGTATTATTTTAGGCCAGATAAGCCGTCCGTTTTATATATTAAGTTGTAAGCCTAAATAGGCTAGCCATTTTCTCCCTAAGATTATATTATAGCTTCTAAGGTCCGTAATAAGAAAGGGAATATTATACTACTTCCGCCTATTAATGTGGAGGTATATCTGCAAAATACTTGTAATAGGTTGCCCTACCTATCTATTATACCTATAAATAGGAATTGGTTTAGGCAGATCTTCTATAAGTGTATTAAGAAAGTTAGCCAGCTTTATAGTATACTAGGTGTCTATAGGGTAAAGGCATTTACTTTAGAGTTAGCTAAGGCAGAGGTTAAAACTTAATATCTATTACGAAATAAAGTACAAGGAATAGTGTAGCTTTTTCCACTAATTAGCTGTCCTAAATTAACGTGTAATAAGTTAATCCCTTTTAATCCTAGAGAGGAGTCTTTCTTTAGGGTTCCTTTTTTTCTAACTCTATATTATCCTCCTAGATTAATAAAACCTTATTCGCTTTTACTTTTATTAGGCAGTCTTTTACAAAGTAGTTTTTTTTGCCGCATAAAAAGCAAGCTCCTTAGTTGCTAAGGGCCTGCCCATAGGGGTTGCTATAAGTAGGTTTAGACAACGGGCCCATAGTAGGACTAGCTGTACGGCTAGTTACTAGATTAGTGGCTAGTTATATAACTGGCGCGGTAGGTGTTATAGGTTATACTGGGGCATTATAGGCCGTTTTTATATTACTTATAGCTTAATTTAAGGGATTTCTAGCCTTTATCTAGTTAGCTTGTGGCTTAATTTAATAAAGGCCTTAGTTAATAGCTAGGCAGTAGTTTATAAGTTCTTTTAATATCCACGCAGTAGTAAAAGCTGGTAGTATAACCCACTAATGTAGATAAAACTTAAAATTAGGCATAAGGATATAAAGCTACCATTAGTAGTAGATTAAGTGGTATATATAGGATTGTTTTTAATGGGACGAGCACTTAAATAGTTTAAGCTATACTTAACAGAGTATAAGGCTAATAGTATAACGACTACTAATACAGAAGTAAGATTTATGTTCTTAAGTTAGCAGGGATTTATAAATAGACTTACCTAGATATATGGAGACCTAGAAGTAATTTCTATAGCAAAAAGAAAGTTATAAAAAACTATCTAACGCGGATTAGTAATGGAGTATATAATATAGTTTTAAACTTACGTAACGTAAACTAAGTAGAATTAGTAGGCGTTAATGGTATAGTATAGGTAGAGGTTAAAGTCAAAAGTGTAAAATATAATAATACCTATAGATGACCTAAAGGATATATAAATATTAATTAAGCAAGTAATTAAAGTTAATAATAGGCTTTATAAGGCTGAGAGAGGCTATAAAAGTATAGTTAGACTAGTATAGGCAAATTAAGCGCTATAATAAGTATTTAAACCATAGTATAGTGTAGAACTAATAGACCTAAATAGTACTAGAGAATTTAAGAAGTGGAATAAGAAACTATAGAAACCTAAAGGATAAAAATTAACTAATTAAAGGTTTAAGGAGTAGAGGCCAAACTAGGGATCTTAGTAGTAGAAAAAGTTTAGGCGGACTCTATAATAGGAAAAATGGTTTAAAGATGGAGCTTATATAAATTAGAGGAAATAAGGTTATTTTATTAGAGACTGTAGAGGTAGTTAGAGTAACTATATAGTAAAGGGAATAAGACTAGTAGAAAACGTATATATATAAAGGGACGACAATGTGCTGTGGGGAATAGATAAGTGTCCAATTAAAAGTTTTACATTTCGCTATAATAACGCATGCCGAATTTATAAGGATACTAAGTATGGCGTAAGGTATTAGCTATAAGAGCTAGAGTTAAGAGGACTTAGAGGAACTAATAAACTATTATACAGATTGGATATTAAAGACAATAAATTTAATATGGGTAAAATATTTGGCGACGATAAGGCAACAAAGGCGGCTTACTGGGAGTATATAGACCTTAAGGACGTAATAATAGAGGTAGAGGCCGAAATAGCTTTAGAAACTAAAACGGTAATAGAAATTAAGACTCTATTAGACACAGTATTTATTACTTTATAAGACGCAAGAGAAGTAGGATAGTGTACTACTTTAGCACTTAATAAAGGCAAGAAGCCAAAGGCTTAAGATTCTTAAGATAAGATAAGAGATAACCAAGATTCTTAAGACAAGATAAGGTAAGGGGTTTAAGATTCTAAAGCTAGGATAAGAATACAAGCCAGCTATTTACGAGGATAGGTTAAAGTAGAATAGCTAAGCAAGACGCTAGAAAGCTAGAAAGGTAAAAAAATAAGTTTTTTAGGGAACTAAGACTTTAAAGAATAAATAAGGTTTATAGCAATTTTAAAGGAATAAAAGGTTCGCTTTAAAGGTTAAAAAGTTAGTAAGGTTATAAAATACAAAGAGTTTGGGGACCTACTTATATAGTAAGCAGTATAAGAAAGTATGGAAGAATTTAGGCAAAGAATCTTCGCATAGCAGAAATAAGGTTTAGAGTTATAATTACTAGGACTTATAAGGGATAGAATACTTATATGGAAGGTTACTAATAGGCTAAAGGTAGGTATATTAAGGGCTAAGTGGCTAGATAAACTGGAACAAGAAGAGGATCTAGGGATCCTAACTAGATTTGCAGAATAATACACTAAAGGCTGTTATTTTTTAATTTTTTAATATCCATTGTATTATACTATGTACAATACTGCGTATGCAGCCTCTAGGCTATAGCGCTATAGTTTTATATACATAAATCCTTTCTAGGTAACTTAATATGTACTAGTAGCTATATCCTAGTAGTTTATAAACCTCTAGGCTAGAGGTTTACCACTCGCTAGTAAAATACTAGGTTATAACAACTATTAGGTAGTATAAAAATAGTAGAAAAACGGTAAAGAAAACGGTAAAAGAATCCTAACGCCTGCCCCTATACTATTTGTAGTTTATTTCTATCCTTTTGCTTCCTACTATCTATTTACTAGGAATCTAGTAGGAGTTATCTCCTTCTAAAGGTTTTACTTCCATCAGCTACTTTCTAGTAGCTATTTTTATTCTACTTAGAAATAGAAAAAGCGTCTCTTTTCCTTTCTTTATACAAAAAAAGCTTCTTTAGGGAGAGAGAAGAGCTTAGTTATCTTTGCATTTCTTTTCTTTCTTCCCAGTATAGTCTGCATTTTAGTAATAGATGCTTAGGAGTCTGTATAGCTTTATAGTCCCAAAAGCATCTACCTTCTTTATCCTTTCCTATTGTCTTAGAGAAGGATTTAAAGAAGCCTTTCCCTAGCTTTAATTAAAAGAAGGCTAAATATAGCCTTTTAGGATATTTATCCTTAGGGGCTTTAAGAGAAAAGGAGTAGTTTCCTTTAGAGATCCTAGTATAGTATTTTCCTTTATTTTTACTCTGTTGCCAATTATTTTTCTACTGCCCTAGTATCTTTTCTCTTGCAAAGGCTGTTATAGCGCAGTAATAGAAAGATACTTCCTTAGAAATAGATTATATACGCTTGTAGAAATATACTAATAATAGTATAGGTAGCGTGGAAATAATAAATGGGAAAACTTCTATATGTAGCTAAATAAAAAGATTATACTAGATTAAGCAATTACAGGAAAATATATAAGTTATATTAAAGGAGTACTAATTATAATATTAAAGGATCTAAAGGAGTAATTAGCAGACTAGAAAAGCAATTAATAAATTATAGTTCCGGCTAAAGAAGTGGCAATGCTTAGATTAAAGAATTACGGATTTAAGCTAAAGGATAAAAATAAACTATAAGTTAATCTAAGACGCTTAGCGCATTATATATTAGTATAGCTAGCATATATAGATAATATATGTAACATATATAAAGCACCAAAGGCAAAAAATAAGAAGTATTTAATTAGAATATATTGGGCGCTAAAAGAGCGTAAATATAGAGATGCTAAGTATATATAAGGCTGGCATCTAGTAGAAGTTTAAGGGTTAGATAACTTAATACTTTAATTAAAAAGATTCCTTATAGAAGAATGCTTAGATAGATAATAGTAGTGGGATTACCTAGAGAATATATATTTATAGTATATAGAGGAAAAGAAATAAACTAAGTATTAGCTAAGGAGTAACTAAGTATAAATAGGATCTAGTAGCTAATAGTTGGGAAAAAGGGAGGCCTATAGAAATAGAGGGAGCTAGTAGTAGAGCTTTAGACCCTTAAAGGAATTTAGGGATAATATCTAAATTTATAAGTTAATTAGCAAGATTAGAAGTTTAAAGCACTAATAGATAGTGGAGTAATAAGGAACTATATATTACTAGTAGCAATTAAGCGGATATAATTACCTTATAGACAAAAGGAGTATCTATACCCACTAGTAATAATTTTAGAAGATCCAATAACCTATAGGGGAGGGATTATTAACCTTAAAATAGGACTAATTTAGATAACTATTAAAGGGAGATAAATTAATATTTTTTTAATATTTTACTATTAGGACAGAATAAGGCAGTATTATATATGCTTTAGTTATAGGAATATAATCTAAGGATTAATTAGATTATAGGTTAAGTTAATATTAGGATTATTTAACGCCATAAGATATAATAATAAACTAAGATAGTATAGTACTAAGTTAGAGTAACTTATAAGGAGACTAAGCAAGGCTTAAGTTATATACTAAAGAGATACTATAAATATGGTAAGAAACTATAGAGCTTAGAAAGTAAAAAGCTATTAGAATATATAGTATAGGACTATAAAATAGAATTGGAAGAAGGAATAAGTTTAAGGTTCTTTTTAATCTATAAGCTAACTAAAGAAGAGTTAAAAGCACTTAAAGAGTTTATTTAAGAAAACTTATAAAAGGGATATATTAGACCGTTATAGTTATTGGCGGGATATCTAGTACTATTTATACTAAAGAAGAATGGCAAACTTAGACTATACATTAACTATAGATAGTTAAATAGCATTACTAGGAAGGATAGATATTCTTTACCCTTAATTAGCGAGATTAAGAATAGGATTAATAACGTGTAAATCTTTATAAAGATAGATTTAAAATAGGCATATTATTAAATCAGAATTAAGGAAGGCGATAAATAAAACGCAGCTTTTAGGTTAAAGGAAGGGCTATATAAACCATTAGTTATGCAATTCGGACTTATAAACGCACTAATAATATTATTATCTACTTAATAACTAAGGAAGAATATAGAGAATATATTAAATGGGTCTTAAAAAGACTATAGGAAGAATAAATGCTAGTAACAATTAAGAAATGCGAGTTCTTTATAAGGAAGACCAATTTTATAGGATTTATTATTAAACTAGTTATATATATTAATAAACTATGGCATTAAGAGCTCCTTTATAGCCTTGTCTTTAAAGATTTTTTATATTTATTAGGTATTAAAGGCGGTCTCTATAGGGCGTTATTAAGTTTATTAAATCTTAACTCTACCTAGTAATATATAATATTAGTACCTATAAAGCCTTATTTTTAGTTAACATACCTAAATTAACTATAGTTATAAAAAGTACTATATTAGCGTCCTTTTAAGCAAACTTTATAACAAAGTAGTCTTCTAAAAGTCTTTTATATAACTTCCCCTATTTAATTTAGCTTATAATAAATTTATTTAAATAGGTCCTTTTTTAAATATAGAGCCAGCTCTATATATTTAGTATTCTATTTCTCTACTACCTTATACCTTATTTTAATTGTTTATACTATTTTTATGGCTCTAATTTCTTTTTTATAAAGCTAATAAAATAGCTTAATACTTATAAAAAGGTTATTTAACTAAATAATATACTTATTCCTATAAAAGTATTACTTACTATTAAGGTTCTATAATAGAAGGTTTAATACTACTATCTATATTTTAGAAAAGCCCTTATTTTTTTCTTTAATACTTATCTAAATTAATAGGTCCTTTTTTATTACCTTTTATATATTAAAGCTAATTTAGTATATAGCCTTAATTAGCTATAACCTATATTTTAAAGCCCTTAGGTATAGGTTTATTTAAAATATTAATGGTTTTAAAAGCCTAGCCAGTAAATTAAATAATTGTCTTATTAATAGTAAGGTAGGTTTTAGACTTCTAATAAAGTTAAAAATAATTATATATAGTATTATTAAGTATAGCAATCTTCTTAAAAGGAGACTCTTTTATTTTATTATTAGGGTCCTTTAAAAACAATATATAAAGCTTTAAATTAATTTACTGCTACCAATTCTTGCTTATATTTTCTTTTATAGTAAAATAATTAACGCCCTTTTTATAGGTAGTTATTTAATATTCCTTAATATCCCTTTTTAGTAATAGGCCTATATAAATTATTACTATTAAGTATATAAAAAGCTCCTTTATAGAGGTAGGCTTTTATTTTTAAGGTATTCTAACTTCTCTATTTTTATTTTTATATTTTTAGTAAAAATAAAGCCTTATATACTTATTTATATAAATAGCTAGTTTCTTAAGCAATTTATCTATTTATATAAGCTTAAATAATAGAAAACTATTAGTAGAATTAATATATAGTAAATTTAGCGCGCTATTAATATAGGGAAAGTTAATAGAAAGGGGGTTAAAATTAGGTAGTGGCTAAGGCTTAGGGGGTATTAGTAACTTAGTTAATTAAGGTATTAGTATAGTAAAAAGGATATATACAAGCCTATATAATTAGTTTATTTATAAATAAAGATTTAAAACTAGAAAAAGGAAAGGGAAGGAATAGAAGTACCGCTTAAAGTTATATATAATCCTCCAGTTATATAACCACACTTTACTATTATATAATAGCAGTTTACTAGCAATCTACGGCAATTTAATAGTACTATAATATTACCCCCCCTTTATAAAAGCCTACCTTTAGGCTTTATATATCTATATTATACTATACGGCGTTCTTATCTTTATATTCTTTTAATAGCTTAATATTTTTATATTAGCACTCTATCTACTTATTTAGGTACTTTAAGGGTTCTAGTTTATTAGGGTAACAGCTATAATATTTTTAAAGCTTATAGGGACTACTAATAAAGTTCTATATAGGGTACTAGGTAGGGTTTATTTTATAGCCTTTCTAACTAATATAGTACTTTAGCATTTTTCTTATTAGTTTATAGGCTAGTACTTCTTTAATTTCCTATTTATTATTACTATTAACTTAAATTAGTAAGGAAGGTTTATTTTTTATTTAGGTAATAGGTTATTTATAGCCTTTTATAGCTTATTTAGTAAAAAAAAATAGGGTAAACCTTAATTAAATTTAGGAGCTTTACTTTATATAAGTTGCCTATTTTTTTTAAAAACCCTATATAGTCCCGCTATTTAATAGTCTAGCTTATAACTAAGCTATTTTATTTTTTAGTTCTTTATTATAACCTAGACTATATTACCTATAGTAAAGTTAGGCTTACGCTTATACTTATTTACCTACTATTTTATTAATCTTTAGGCTTTTTTTAGATTAGTATAGGCTACTATTTAGGCTTCCTTTAAGTACTTAGTATATTACTAGGCTTCCTTATAGGACAGTTTTTTTTATATATAGTCTATAGTCCTTTTAGCCTATCCTAGTTAAAGCTTATTTAGGGTAAATACCCTATTTTTAGTTAAATAGGTGTAAATTCTATAAAGTTATAGGGTAGGGTTGCCTAGGCATAGTCTATTAGGGGTAGTAGTTTATTTTAGTTATTTTAGAAGTAGTTAATAAAGGGCTAAAGTCTTTAGTCTAAGTATTAATTTATAATTTTTGTCTAGCTATTTATTTAGAGGTAATATACTATAAAAAGCTTTAGCTTAATCCCTAGAATTTAGGTAAGTTTATTTTAAAAAGCTAATATATACTATAGCCTATAGTCTAATATAATAATATTCAGTAGTTTATAAATATAGTAGATATAGTAAATATATAGTTAGGCCGCCTTTTTAGTATTAATATTCTTATAATAGGGAATTAAGAATAGGCGCTTGCTAAAGTGGTTAACTAGAATTATAACTATATTATATCTATTACGGTCTATAAATAGCTTATAGAAATCTATAAAAATATACTACTAGGGGTAGTTAGATATTAGAAGAGGTTTTAATAGTTTTAGGGTTTTATTTTATAGAATTATTGTATAATTATAGCACCTGTCGTACCAACCGCGTGCTTACGCGTTCGGTACGCCAAGTACGCGTTTACGCGTTTGGTGTACTAACCACCTGCTTACGCGTCTGGTGCACTTCTAAAGCACTAACCAATTAGGGGGGAGGCGCATTAGTATATAAACTACGTAGTCTGCTTCATATAATTGATAGTCACCATCCAAACAAGTATATGATACTACGTGTATTTCGTGCCCGTGGATACGACTCACTCGTGTTATTAAGTTAGTACGAACACTAATTAGTAAGCGCGCACAGATTAGCAATTACTTGATACCTCCTCCTAAGTAATATACACGACAGTGACCACCCGTTTAGACTCCTAGTACGACCTACTAGAAGGTTAGAAGTTGGGGATTACGGACTTATCTCCAACTTTATATACTTATTTAAGTCTTAGTATGGTTTACCGGAAGTTATAGACGCGAATATAGACCTATACGGAACCCCTATTCTTAACCCCCTTAAACCTTAAACCTCTTCGGACCTTTTACGGAAACCCCCTACCCTCTTACAAACCATTACAGACCTATTAATTGATTTTATGGACTGTTATAAGACCTCCCCCACCCGTTACAAGCTGCTACTACCCGCTACGCACCACACTATACTATAGTATGGCAGATATTAGCAAGCAAGTCAGCGAAGGTTAAAAGAAGTGGAGATAAGGAGTTAACGTTACGTCTATAAATAACGTTAACGACTATATTAGTTTTAAAATCCTTGAATATAAATACTTTAAGCTTATAAATAACGACCTATAGGAGTAATACTAGGAAGACTTTGCGGACTTTATGGAAGTTATTTTTAAGGCCTATAACCCTGTTACTATCCGTAAACTATGAACCCTTTTACGTAACCAAGGTGTATAGGTTAAAAGGAATAAACGAGTTACTGTTATATAGTCCTTATACAACATAATACACGAGAAGGACCAAACGGAATAGACTAAAGAGGAAATCCTAGACTAATTCTAAGAAACTAAGGAACTCTTTACTTCTTCCAAACTTAATATAATCGCTGGCCTTATACCTAATCTACTTAACTAAATTCGTCCCACAAACCTAAGCGGCTTTAGACTCGACCTTATTGGCTAAAATACACCCTACTCTTAAGTTACGGATTATAACACCCCTATAAACTAAAATACGGACCAAATTACCCCTGTTATTTAAGTTATAGATCCGCAAGCTATATATCCGCAAGCCATATATCCGCAAGCCACAGATCTGCAAGTTACAGATCCGCAACCCACCTAAGTAAAGACCTACGGCAAGGAGCTAGCTAACCTAGCTAAGCTCTATACCAACAAATCCAAGTACAGCAGTGAAAATGATAATTTTGACTTTAAACTAACTATCTTTACGGACCTCTGCCAGAAGGCTAATATTCCTAAACAAGAGTTTAGCCAAGCCTACTCTACCATGCTGCGCGGCCTAGTACTTAACCACTACTACACCAACCTTAAGAGCAACCCCCTTGGTGTCCCCTTTAATAAGCTATGTAAAGCTACCCGTAACTACTTTAAAGGACCGGAATATAGGCGTGATATTCTTACCTAATAAAATGTGACTAAGCTACGGACTGTAATTGACAAGAATACTGAAAAATCAACTATAAAGTGTCTGCAAATCCTTATTAAAGACCTCCGGCACCTATAGCACGGCCTTAATGCCAAGCTTTAAACAGACGACTTCCTGTATAATAAACTTATTACAGCTTGCTAGGAAGTAGAGCCCTGTAAGTACGCCTATTATAAGCCTGCAAATACCTTAGCTGGCCTTACTAATGACCTACGCTCCTCTATTATAACGTACAAAGTTTTAAACCCACTGGGTAGCACTTAAGCCTTCGCCACGGATATTTAATATCTATAGACAGACTTAGACGTCTACTTTACGGACCGCCGTTACTGCTAGCAGCACCCATACCAACCAAGTCCCACCTGTAACCCCCGTAGCAACTCCTGTATAAAAGCATACCCCCACAGACAAATAAACCAGAAATGCTTTATGTGTGGCAAGAAAGGATGTTGGTCTATAAGGCATACCCAGGAAGAACGTAACAGGTCTAAGAAGAGATTTAATAAATGGATTAGCCAGTTTATCTTAGAATATAAAGGAGAGGAAGAAGAGGAGCCCCCTAATGAGTTAATAGAAGCCCTTATAATTAACTTTAACCTAGATAACCAGGAATAGAAGACCTTAAAGATGTTTCTAACTACTTTTAGACCTTTTATAGACAGCCAAGCCTTTAATATTACAACTGTATTAGCTGACTGTTCCTTTATATACTTAGTTGCGCCTGAAAACCATTCCGCAAGCACCCCTGTTACAGACGTTATAGATCACGAGTAGGACCCATTTGTATATATTACCACAGAACGCTATACCCCTAAGGAATTCTACGGTGTTATAATTGATATAGGCGCCTCTAAGAAGTCTACTGCAGATTACGGATAATACCTTGCATATAGGACCACCGCAAATAATAATACGGATATTGACACTATGTAAACTAGGGCCGTAAACGTCTAATTTGGCATTGGCTTAACTGCATTAATCAAATCAGTTGCAGTTAAGACCCCAATTAGCCTAGTTAACTTCTATATAGTAAAAGCAGACACCCCTTTCTTACTTTGCCTTGCGGACATGGACAGGTTACAGGTTTACTATAATAATATTACGGACACCTTAATTGGCCCCGCAACTGCCCTAGGAAGTAAGCATGTTACCCTACTAATTATACAACGATTTGGACACCCGTTCCTTATATAGGGAGAGACTTTACGGACCTATATTTAGGAATCTTTTAACTATAACCCGTGCTACCTTACCAGTATGGAGATCCACCATCTATACCGCCGTTTCGGCCACCCGTTAGCCGAAAAGCTATATAGAGTCCTTGAACGCTCTGGACACAACAATGTTAATAGGAAGGCAGTTAATTACCTGACTAAATACTACTCCTTTTACTAGAAATACGGACGTTCCCTAGGCCGATTTAAGTTCACCCTTTATAAGGACCTTAACTTTAACTACTTAGTATACGTAGACATTATGTATATTAACGGCAGCCCAGTATTACACATAATTAACGAGACAACCCGCTACCAAGCCGCCTGTTAGTTGCAAAATATATCTATAAAGCATACTTGGGATATTTTACGGACCTGCTAGATTAACACGTACGTTAGACCTCCTGAGTATATTACCTATAACGCTGGTAGGAACTTCATCAGCAAGGAATTCTAGTAGTATGCTATGGCTATAGCTATATTAACAAAAGCTGTTCCAGTTGAGGCGCATTAGTCTGTTGGGCTTATTAAGCGAGCTTACCCAGCTCTATGGAGAGCTTATTAGATTATTATGGATAAGTGCAAGGATATTTAAAAGGAACTAGCTTTATAAATGGCTGTAAAAGCCGTTAACAACACCGCTAGCCCTAATGGACTAGTACCCACCCTTTTAGTTTATGGAGCCTACCTAAGAATAAGTAACCTAGGCCCCCCTACTTTGTCTATTACGGAACAAGCAGCTGTAATATGGAAGGCAATAGCCAAAATAGCCAAATTACGGGCTAAATAAACTATTAATAACGCCCTATACTACCGCAACAGACCTAATATGACCTTAGTACACAACCTCCCGCTTAACTCTAAAGTCCTTGTATAGCGTAAAAGCGGTAGTTAGAATAGACCTTACTGTCTACTGGCCGTAGAAAATGAGATGTGCTGTATACAGCTTTTTAGTGGGCCAACTAGCTTTAGAAGCACGTCCGTAAAACCCTACTTTCGGCCCGAAAACACCTATAACGTCAAGCTAGATAAACTAGAAGCAACCGCCGAACCAGATAAACTAGAAGCGACTGCCGAATTAGATAAACTAGAGGCACCCTTGCCTACCCTAGAGGTCCCCTAGAAACCCACTAAACCTACTAAACCTGCCGTAAAGCGTGGCCGAGGACGCCCCCGTAAGAATCCCGTAATAGAGAACCACCTAACCTCCACAGGTATATCCGCAAAGCAATCTCCGCCTGCGGATATATCAGTTCTAGTATAGGAAACCCCTTTTACGGACTTATAGCATAAAGAGATTAACGGACTACTTAAAAAGGGTGTCTTTGCGATTATAACAGAGAGAGACGTTCTGTAAGGCGTCTGTATATTTAACTCACGCTTTGTTAATGAGATTAAGCACCCTAGTACTAATAAAGTCTTTAAGAAATTAAGGCTTGTTATATAAGCTTATAACAACTAGGGAAAGGACCTAGTCCTTATATAATTGCCTATAATTCAACGGGTTAGTTAATGGATTATACTCGCACTTATGCCTGGACTACAGCAAACCAAATCTATAGCCCTTTACTTACGGGACATCTTACAAGCCTATGTGTAGTCTAATACCTACCTAAGTAGGGATATCTTTATACGACTACCCTATAAGCTCAACCTATAACCAGAAACAATTTTATGGGTTATAAAACCTCTTTATGGAGTACTAGAAGCTAGAAACCATTAGTTTAAGACATACCACTAGCACCATGTTAGTAAACTTAAAATGGAACAGTTGACCTATGACCCCTACCTCCTATACAGCCCATCGAACGGCCTTGGTATTGTTGGACTCTAAATAGACAATACCCTCTTCTTAGTAGACTGGATATTTGCGGACGCTAAAGAGACTAAACTACAAGAAGCTAAGTTTCTGGTAAAGCTGTAAGAGGAGTTAACTAAGCAGACTCTAATTAAGTTTAACAGAGGCTTAATTATATAAAAGGGCAACTTAATCCAGCTAACCTAGGAACGCCAAGCTTAAAACCTAAAGCTTATTATAGCAAAGCCTACGGACCTCACTAGTTCCTGTGGAGAGACCTATAAGACCGTAAATATAAAGGACCAATATGCTGTATAGCGTGTAAGAGGCGCCTATATTGCCACAGTCTGCCAACCTAAATCTGCCTATGACTTGTCCTTTGCGGCCCAGGCAGTAGATCCGCAAGAAGAAAATATTAAGTAGCTTAATAAGCGCATTTAGTAGCAAATTAATAATGCAGTAAGGGGACTTACTTTTATACTACTAGACCTAAGTTCCCTTAGCTTACTAGCATTTACGGACGCCTCCTTTACTAATAATAAAGACCTATTATCACAAATCGGCTTTGTAATTGTACTTACGGACTATAATTAGGACGCAAATATACTGCACTAGTCTTTAATTAAGTGTAAATAAGTAACCCGTAGTGTACTAGCTTCTGAACTATATGCACTAGCTTATGGATTTAATATAGTAGCCGCAATTAAATTAATGGTCCAGAAGATTCTATAACTAGAGCAGTTACCCCTAGTTTTATGCACCAATTTAAAGTCCCTTTATAACTGCCTAGTTAAACTAGGTATAACACAAAAGAAGAGACTTATGGTCGACCTAATATACTTATGTTAGGCCTACAAACAACATAAGATTACGAAGGTTAAATGGATTAGCAGCGGAGATAACCCAGCAGACACTATAACTAAGGCAAAGCTATGTCAAGCTCTTAAAACCCTAATTAACACGAACAAGCTTAACCTAAAGGTTATAGAATGGGTAGAGCGAGACTAACGGAGCATTTATAGTTCAGCTACGGCCCGTTGGAAGGCCGTATGGTACATTTACGGACCGTCAAAAGGCCGTATAGTTCATTTTACGGACCGTAAGCAGGACTTACAGCTAGCTTGGAGTACCATTTGGAAGGCAACCTAGAAGGCACCTCAGGAGGGATTTCCTATGTATTTTCTTATGTGTTTTATGGTTCTATTAAGACAATTACGGAGGCTATATATAAGTGGTTTTATTTTCCAAGTACCGCCAGTGTATAATTACAGCACCTGTCGTACCAACCGCGTGCTTACGCGTTTGGTACGCCGAGTACGCGTTTACGCGTTTGGTGTACTAACTACCCGCTTACGCGTCTGGTGCACTTCTAAAGCACTGACCAATTAGGGGGGAGACGCATTAGTATATAGACTACGTAGTCTACTTTATACAATCAATAGTCACTATCCAAACAAGTATACAATACTACGTGTATTTTGTGCCCGTGGATACGACTCACTCGTGCTATTAAGTTAGTACGAACAATTATAGACCTATAATAGTTATTGCAGTTTTATATATAATGGTTAATATTTATAACTATTTTAGGCTAGTAGTAATAGTTACTAATAATCTTATAGGTTATATTTTTTTTAGGGTAGGCTATAAAGACCTAGGTATATACTTTAGTAATAAACTAAATATATAAGTTCTATTTTTCTACTACTACTAGCTATTCTTAGTATTTAAGTAGTCTACTTTTAAGGGACTATAGGCTAGTAACATTCTTTATCTTTTTATAGTACTTTTATAAAGAAGGAGCTATATAGTTTACCTATAGTAGTTTATTAATAAGGTCTAATTCTATAGAGTTAATAGAATAAATCTTAGTATTTAAAGGGTTTATATTTAGTTCTGCTTATATTTAGGGGTTAAGGTACTCTAGTTATAGTAATATTTAAGTCTATAATAAGATCTTTATAGCTACCTAGTTATCTAGGTCCTATTTATACCTTATAAAAGTATCTATATAGTTAGTAGCACCTAGCCTATATATAATTAGAAAGTTAAACTAAAATAGAACTTTTACTTAACGCGCTTATTAGGCTATAAGGGCCTTTATTATTATAAAATATCCTAAGGCCTTATAATTTAAAACTACCTAAATAGGTTTAGGGGCTCCTTTTAGCTATATTTACTAGTACTAAAAGCTAAAAATAATAGCTAGCATCACTTTATCATAAATTAGATAGTTTGGCTTAATATCTATTATAGTTTTTAAATAATAGGTAATAGGATGCTATTCTCTATCTAGCCGCTTTTAAGAGTAAATACTAGCTATTATACTATCTAAGGCATTAGTTTCTAGTATTAAGGGCTATTTTAGGTAAAAATAGGTAAGTAAGTAAATAGAGACTAGTCGCTCTTTAAGCTTATTAAAGGCCTATTTATATATAGCATTAAAATAAAAGAGCCAGTCCTTCCTAGTAAGGTAGTTAAAAGGTTAAGTAATTTAGCTATAGTTTTTTATAAAGTATTAGTAAAAGTTATAGAAACCTAAAAATAACTATACCCTCTTTATAGTCTATAGGGGTTTCTATTAGTTAATTATAGCTATCTTCTTTAGGTTAACCTTAATTTTATCTATACTAATAATAAAATTTAAATACTTTATATGCTTAATACTAAATTTTAACTTTTTAATATTAGCCTAAAGACTAGCTTTCTAAAGCTATTATAGAACTTTATAGATATACTCCTTATATTTTAATTTATTTTTAGAGTAGATTATAATATTATTTAGGTAGGCTATATAGAAGTTATTAAGGTAGTTAAAGAGTATATTATTTATATATTATTAATATATAGCTAGTTTATTAGTTAGGCAGTACTTTATATTTATATATTTTGTAATAGTTGTAAAATATAGTAAGGTCTTCTAATTTAGGGTCTATCCTAAATTAGTAAAAAGCTTAATAAATATTAAGCTTTATAAAGATCTTGGCTCTACTTATTTAGGCTAAAGTTTTATTAAGTAAGGGTAGTAGGTAGTAGTCCTTATAGGTTATATTATTAAGTTTATAATATAGTGGTATAGATTAGATAATACCTAGTATTTTAGCATTTTCCTATATTTATAGAGCCTTTAGCTTCCTTTCTTTTTACCTCTTTCTTATATATTATAAACCTACTAAAATATACTCTTTTTTTCCTTTTTTCCTAACTAATTATAACTAACTAACTAACTAACTTCCTATCTAAGAGACACTGTACCCTTCTATATAACCCGCGAAGCCCTACTGCACGCGTCCACGTCGCCGCGGGTGGAAACATCATCAGGAAATCGTTCCTTTCGATGGCTAAGTGCAGAGGCGATGGTAGGGAGCCGTCGCAGCGCATGCAGCGCGCTGTCGTCGCGGTTCTGTGGTGTTAAGCTCGCGACGCGTACCAAAGCATCGCCCTTAACAACACCAGGAGCCCCACTGCCTCCGCATGAGGCTCTTGCTCTACCACCTAGGGAGGCCTATTAAGGGAAACTGGGATACGAAAACTACCCAATATACGACTACCTGGCTCGTAGCCAGGCCCAAAACTGGCCTTATCATTAGCCAGCTGACGTGGACGCGTCCTAGTTGTACAACAGGACACCCTTAGGCTTGCACTAGCTCTGAGATCGTAAAGGGACGCGGTGAGGGCGTAGGGAACCTCTTTTTATAAGAACTTGTTAAGGTTAACGCGTCGCAGATACCTTGTACGAAACTTATTAAGGCCCCAAGGCCACCGCGAAGAACTTGTTAAGGCCCTGCTTAGAGAACTTGTTAAGGCCCCTCTACGAGGGCCTATCTGGTATCCGGTACACTTAGGTAACTCAGAAGAGGGTCTTAATAGGCGTGGTGCGCGCGACCTGGAAGACAGCGACGCGACAGCGACGCGACGGCGACCAGATGGCTCAACGAGGTGGAAACACGGGCAAAGCTCTAGGCAGCAGAAACACAGGCCAGCTTTAACGGCCCCATGGTGTTCGACTAGGTGACTCACAGAAGGGTCTTAATAGGTATAGTGCACGCAACCTAACGCATGTATAAGGCGACTTACAGGAGGGTCTTAATAGGCGTGGTGCACGCAACCTAATATATACATATGGGGGAGGCTATAGGGGAAACACAGGCCAGTCAGACAAGGACTCGATAGTTAGAGATACAGGCCAGCTTATAGGAAGGGGGGACACAAGCTTGGTTAGTAGGAGAGGGGGGAGTAGGTCGCCTGGTACGGGACCTGGTCTATAGCCCCCTCCTGCAAGACACGGTCGGCCTGTTATAAGGAGACTCTTACAGGTAACGCGAAACGGGAACCTCCCGCGGGGCGTAGTACGTAGTAGCCACTGCTGGCTCTAGGGACCTTACCCCTTAACTGGGCTCTGACCCCTAGTGCACCTAGTAGGCAGGCAGGATCACGTCCTGGCCGGAGAGACTACTACGTGGCTCGAGAGAACGGATGCGCGTGTTGGTGTACTAATAGACAGGACTGCTCGCCAGGGTAGTACGCTGGTGAGGTACGCTTAAGGAGCAAACAGGAGTTACTTAGGCGGGAGAGGTTTTGGCTAGGCCTTAACCGTAGAAGGTGTACCTAAGGCTATACTGCAGGATGCAGCCACGACACCCTCATAGGATTACGCCAGTAGGTGCGTGAGACGGGAGTTGCGACCCCTGGAAATGGCAGCTTATGCCTATACCGGCGGAAACAATAAAGAGAGGTGTGAAACCAGAGGCTATAGAAGGCTCTTAAGCCGTGCAAAAGCGTACCAACTTTAGGAGGATACTTGATATCCGAAAGAACTGGTGAAACCCCCTATATAATTAGTGGTGGCAGCCAACTGCTTATAGCCTGGGATATTGCATTAGAAAACTGAGGTAGAGGCCTAGATAAGCAGGTATGCTAAACTCTACTGTATTACTAGTTCTACTAGAATATATAACTACCTGACAGCAGTTATCCGGCTAACCATAACATATGGATCTAGCATTTGGGCTACTAGAGAAACCAAGAAAGGCCCCCCTAAATCACTCCTTAAACCACTCCAAAAGGTCCAAATAGCCTGCCTTAGGAGTATAACAGGCGGGTATAAGCGAACGGCCACAGCACTGCTCGAGAAGGAAGCCAATATTCCCCCCCTATAACTATATATTGAAGCCAATGCAATGCAAAGGGTGTAAAAGGAACGTAACTCTAACGTTATAAAGTATATTAAGACACGCCTAAACAAACTATGGAGGGACCCTAGGGTGCCCTATAGGAGAAGGAACCAACAACCCCAAAGTAGGGAAGATATATTAGGAAAATAGGTGGAGAAAGCAGAAGAAGAATAGTGCGGCGCTAGGGCCCAGGCCTATATAGAGGAGGAAGGGAGACGCGTAAGAGGCCAGCAAAGACAACAGTAAGGGAGAGAAAGGAGCTAAAGTAGAGCACAAAAGAGTACTGGAAAACCATCTACCGCAACACAATACTGGTTGGACCGACGCTGGAGAGATAAATAGGAGTTAAAGGTACAGAGGTAGACTTAGGCAAGGGGAACCTAAGCCGTAGCATAGGTAATACTATGGGGGGTAAATACCTAAGGGCTCTAAGAGGGCCTAACAAAGGCAGAAAATACAATAGCAACACTCTTAAGGACAGGAATAATAGGACTAAAAGATTGGCTTTACTAGGTAGGTGTTCTAGTAGGTAGCCTAAGGTGCGAATATAGCTAGCCAAGACAGATACTAAAACACGTAATACTGTTATGCCACTTACGCACTGGCTAAGAAGCAATACTCTTAGTAGCTGGCATAGAAAACTATAATACACTACTCTTAATATAGAAAGGCCTTAAGGCGGCTACCCGGTGGCTTATTGGCCAAAATGTGCTAGACCAGTTCTGGGTTGCAAAGGAAATAGCAATAGAAAGCAAAGGGGCGAGTAATAGGCGCCCCCTAATAACTCTACAGAAGTAGAGTATAGTGTGTAATACTAGCGCGTCTGTAGGTTTATTACGGCAGCAGTGGTTCCCAAGGAGGTCAAAAAGTAAGGTAGTAGAGCACCACTGGTAACTTATAGGCGACTCGCAAGCGAGCCCTAAAAGGCGGGGAGACGGATTACGGAGTTTTCTCAAATAGAGTTTTCTCCCCACATGTATATAAGGAGTAGTCCGCGTAGGCCCAACAGGGATCCGAATCGGACGTTAAGCAATGAATAATAATACCCTTCTATATATTTTATAGCATTTTATATAGGAATAATAGTAAGCTCTTTAAATTAGAAGTCTAGTGCTATATATATAGGAGAGATATAGGAATATACTATAACTATAAAAGAACTGCTAGCTGTAGAAGAATAACTAGCTATAAAAGAACTGCTAGCTAAATAGATAAGATAGTAGAAAAAAACTAGGCAGTATTAAATAATAAGAGGAACTAGGTAGTACTAGAAAAGGATAGAATAGTTAGACTTAATATATAGGGTAAAGAGTGGCAATAAAAGGTAAAAGACTATAAGTCTATTAACCTAAATTAAATATCTTTACTACCTTAACTGAGTTACTAACCCCTTAACTTAGTTACTAACTTAGTTATTTATATAGTTATAGAAAAAGAAGGGGTTTAAAAGTTATATATAAGGACATTAAGCAAACTAGTAAGCTAATTAGATAACTTTAACTAGCGGTTAGAGTTACCTAATATCTCTACTAATATCTTTACTAATATCTCTACCTAATATCTTACTACCTACCTATATATAGATATGGCTAGATCTTAAAAATATAGAGATAGTAAAGAGTTAAGGGCTAATTAGTTAGATAGAAATAAAATTTAAGGCGCCTAGTAGTAAAGGAAGTTAGCGCTATCCTTTAGAAATAGAGGAGAGAATACTAAATAAGGCTATAAGTATATAAGATTAGATCTGTTCTTAAAAGCTTTCTATTTTAGCTTAGCTTTATCTTTTTTTAAACTATCTAAATTATATTAATAGTAGCTCTAAAGGCGTTCTATAAAAAAGTAGAAGATATTTTACTATATAAAATAATAGTAAGCTATAATAGACAGAAGTATTAAGACCTAGTAGTAGATAATAAAGACTTTATATTCTCTTAGGGAGATCCCCCTTTAGGTATTAAGAAGTAGGTACTCTTTATTAGGGATATAGCTATATAAGTAGACAAGCTAAAATATGCGCCCATTAAAGTACTATTAGGACAGCTATTTAGGACACCTTTTATTAAGACTATAGCTATATAAGTAGATATACTATAGCGTTTATATATAACACTTAGAACTAATAACTTTTAGTAAATAAAGGATATAAGCTATTAGGATTATCTATAAGCTTCTAAGGAAGCTTTAAATATACTTTATAACTAGTAGTTAATAGCTTAAAATAGGATATATATTATAGTTTAGCTTATACTAGCTCTAAGAACTATTAAAACCTTTTACTTTATAGAATAGGACGTATTATAGTTTATTAAACAGTATAAGTAATTATACGCCTAATATTATATAATAAGAAAAAAAAAGCACTAGGGCTTTTTTAAGTACTATAACTACTAAATAGGGTTATAGATCTAAAGCCTGCCTAATTTTATAGCTAGTAACTAGATAACGCTTATAAGAAAGCTTAGGACTAAATATTAAGCTAAGGACTACTACTAATATATAAAGTTAAGGAACTTTATTAAGGCATTTATTAGGAAGTTAGTAAAGTAGCTAAGGAATCTGCGTTACTATATATAAGATTTTACTAGTATTTTAATAAGAGCAGTAGCTATAAAAAACCTTACTAAGTAAAAAAGGGGTAGTAGTTTATATAAGGACTCCCTATTAAATATTATAGGTATATAATAAAAAAGATAGAAGTCGTAGTAAATAAGCTTAGCACTTTTATATTTAAGAGATTAAAGAAGGCTATAGAGTTAAGAATAGTGGCTGTAGAAAATATTAAGTAAATGGCTATTCTTCTAAAAGAAGATATTTTAAATCTTTAGCTTATATAAGGGCTATAGTAGTAAAGAAATAAGCTTAACTAATAAAGGGAAGAAGGACTTTTAGACCTAGTTAGACTAAGTATATATAGAGGAGCCCTAATATAGTAGTAGTTACCTACTATAGATTAGGCTATAGTTTAAAGCCTAGTATAAGAATATAGCCTACTATTAAAATATAAAGACTGGTAAAATAGTACCTAACTTTTATAAGATGCTTAACCTTTATAGAACTCTTAATATCTATAAGATTATTAATATTTATAAAATTTTACTATTTTTAAATAGTTATAGTAGGATATATAGGGTTAGTAAAATATACAAGAATAAAGCTAATGGACTTGTTTTAGATACGGAGAAAGTTACTATTTTACTAAGTATAAATACTAAGAATTAAAAGATCTTATTTAGTAGGGATTTATATATTTATTTAATTAAGGAAAACTAATAGCTAGGACGTATAATTAACCTAAACTAGTACTTTTATAGCCTGGTAATAAAAAATAGCTAAAGGGTATATTATAGTGCTATAATAAAGTAGATTAAATAACTATATTATAGTATAAAGAGGAGAAGGTAAAAAGGGGGTATTGTATATAAATAGTAGGGCTAGCTACTAAGGTACTAGTAGTAGGCTAGTTAATAGTAGAAATAGTATGCGTTAGGTTAGTACTATAACAGTACTTCTCTTCTTTAGATAGTTTAGTTCTTAAACTAAATAGATAACTTTAAAATAGGTAATATATAAGGTTACCTATTTTTTACTATAAAGATATTAGTTTTACTTATTGCCTTTAACTAAGCTAATAGCGATTTTCTATACTAGGTATAGAAAATCCTAATTAGTTAGTTTAGTAAGTAAGGGTAGTAAAACTCTATACTATTACCTAAATTAATCTATATAGTGCTTTTTAGTAAAAATCTAGCTAATTAAATAAATTTAACCGCTGGTTAAAGTTCTATAACATCTTAACTACTATAAATTTTAATATAGTAGTTAGCTATAACCTTAGCGTAACTTTTATTTTATTTTATACCTAATTTAAGGGTTTTAGCTTTTTAGGGTGTTACTTATAAAAGTGCTATATAGCTTATTTATAACCCTTTAGGTCTTTTTTTAGCTACTATCTATTTATCTTTATATTTTTTAAGCTAACTATAACTATATTACCTTTATAAAATAATGCGCTTTTATCTTTATAGGTATTAGTATTATTTTTATAGCATTACTATAAAATCTAAACTAGGGCCTTAAGCTATATTAATATCTGCTTAAAGTAGTTAGCTATAGAGTCTGTGTAAAAAAAACTTCTTCTTTACTTATGCTAATAGTATTAATAAGTAGGGGCTAGTAGGCTTAATTCTAAGGTAAAGATTAAAGCTATAGTTTATAAAAATTAGAAAGATGCCTATACTTTTATTAACTTAGTTATTTATAATAAACCTAGTAAATAGTAGACAGTTTATCTAGTTATTTTATATAAAACTAATAAAAGTATAGAGGTACTTATAGCAGTATTAATAATTTTAGTTTAATTGTCTATTTTTAGGTATTAGGCTAAGCTTAATTATAAGGTTGTCTTAAGGCGTTTACTTAGTTATTACTAAAAGTTGCTAATAAATTATATGCTATAATTAGAGATAATTATGCTTAGTATACTGTAGAGCTTATATATATTATTAATAAAGCTATTAACTAGCTCCTTTATTAAGAGTCCTATTACTAAAATAAGGTATTATATTTTAATTAGGCAGTCTATAATAATAAGAATATATTTATATACTTTACTATAGTATTAGTATACTAGTAGCGTTATAATATAGTTAATTAAAATATCTATCTATAGGTAAGTAGGTAGTTTTAGTAGTTTTAAAAAACTAGGTGGGGTAAAATAGAGGGTCTTAGTGCAAAAGTATAAAGTATAATTTTTAATAAAGGTAGCTATAAACTAGGAGATTTCTAGCTATTAGTATATTTGGTTTAAAGGGTTAAAAGTCTTAACCTAGCTAAGGTAATTAGTGGGGCCGCTACTATAAGAGTAATAAATAACTTTTAGATAAAGGTTTAAGGTATTAAGAATAAAGAGGTATTAGTAGAAGTAGATCTGTTTATTAATAATACTATATTCTAATTTATTGCAATAAAGTAATTTTCTAATCTTTTTTAGCTAATAGTGTCGGAATGTTAGTTATGTGACGTGGTTACGGGACCACGAAGCGAGACTAGCTAATCTGACCCTGGAGCAAACCCCTATTTCCAGACATTAACAACTACCAACTTCAATACCGCATACGTACCACTATAAGTGATATTCGTGCACGTTAATAAAGCAAGTATACCAACACTAATTAGTAGACGTATAGATCAGGAAATACGTAATAAGCTAGAGCTTGAGAACTGTACTAGAAACAGTACATGGATCGCCTAGCCTTATCTATTTTAATTAAAGGAGAAAGCTATATTACCCTTAAAGCTTAAAACCACGTATTAGCTTAACTGCTAACGCGTTAAATCGCCTAGAGAATTATATCTTTACTTAAAGAAGATTACAACCTCCCTTAAGCTTAAGAGAATTTATACTGGCCTTACAGCCAATACAACAGATTGCTAAGAGAATAGCAGTCTTGCTAAGAACACTTTACAGGCCCAACGGCTGTAAAGTACGTACACACCCCTACACCTCGACACCCCTATACCTTGACATCCTTACCTTGACATCCTTAACCTTGACCTCAACCTCAACCTTAAACTATAACATAACAATATGGAAATTGATTGGAAGGAGAGAATTGCCAAATATGGCAACGGAATTAACTTAGAGATGGCTACAAATGACAATCTAATAGAGTATATGGAGACTAAGATATACCTATACACACAATCCAACCTCACAGACTATTTATTGTGGATAGTGTTTTAGGAAGACTTTAAGGACTTTACGCCAGAGCTCTTTATATGAGTACGATCTAATACTAGAATGGGAATCCGTAAATACCTGGTTAAGAGAGGAGTATATATTGTTAAGCAAGATAAGAGATACTCCCTTAGTAAGGTGCTGATGGACGTCGCTAATAAAGAAGAGTTTTACGAATGGATAAATAAGGAGCTCATTGCGGCCCTTGCAGAGGTAAAGCTAATGATTATAATAACCTTATAAGATCAACTCAACCCTAAATTAAACACGCTTGCTGTAGTCTTACAGACCCCTAAATTAGCTTAGCCTATAGCTACAACACTGTCTGGTACGCAAATACCTGTATTTACGCCTCCGCCCTAGTAATCTATACCTTAGCAAGCTGCACCAGCTGCTATCTAATAGCAAGCTGCACCTACCTCTACCCAAGATTAACTGCTTACCCTCCTCACTTAACTCCTATAGATGTAGAATCAGCAATTGTTACCTATGGCAACTACCTCTACCCTCCCTCTAGCAACTGGTGCTCCTACCCCACTTATTCTTCCGCCTGCCCAGCCTATAGCTACAGCTACAACGCTATCTAGAACACAGATACCTACCCCTATAATACCCTAGCAAGCTGCACCAATTGCTACCCAGTAGTAGCCGCAGCAACCGCAGCAGCTATACATATATACACCACCTAAACCGACCGCGCCTAGCGTAGAGCAAGGACCTAGGCAAGGACCTAGATATAGTAAGGAGGTAGCCACAATTGCAAAGATCTACACGGACAACCAAAAGTACGATAGAGTTAGCGACAGCTTTAACTTCAAGTTAACTATCTTCTATAACATCTGCAAGAGATCTGGCTTACCACTAAAAGGCTACGCAGTGGCATTCCCTAGTATGCTAAAAGGGCTTGCTTAAGACTATTACTATAATAGCAACCTTAAGTTAAGACCTTTTACTAAAGCCTATAACCACATGCGACAGTTCTTTAAAGGGCCAGAATACTACCGCAAGAACCTTATAGAGTGGAACAGCATGACCCTTTAAGAAGTTATGGACGAGAACCCTAATAAGTTAATCTATTAGAACTTCCAACTCCTTATAGACAAACTGCTAAAGTAACATTATGGACTATACCTAGACTTCCATACAAACCGCATCCTTACGAATAAGTTAGTTACTGCTTGCTAGGGAGTGCTAGTATGCCATATTACTATCTCTAACCCTTTGGAAGACCTTTCTCAGTTAATTAGTAAACTACAATCCTCTATTATTGCGTGGGAAAAAGAACACCCCTTATAGGCCCTAATAAGACCGTCTTACTAAGCCTTTTTTACGGATTGACGCTACTATTGAAATGACCAGAGTCAAGACCGAAACACTAATCGCTATAGTAGCAATCGCTCTTATAGAACTAATAGCAGACTAAAGGCCAAGTGCTATATCTGCAAGAAGGAGGACTGCCGTTCGTAGAAACACTTAGAAGAGGAGCGTAGTCGGTCCAGAGATAACTATAGGAGATGCTTTATTGATATCAAGGGCCGCAACAAGGGTAACTTTAACAACCACTTTAAGTAATACGTCGCTGCTTGTAAAAGAGATAAAGATAAAGATTTAGACTTTAAAGCCTATATACAAGACGCTGACGACTCTGGGAGCAATACCGGAGAACCTAATAATAGTTCTGCCTATATCACCACCTTTAGAACACTTACTATAGAGGAAGCAATCTCTATAAGCGTAGAGCTAGCTAATAAGGCTTATACACACCTACTTACGGCTTTAGAACTTACTATAGAGTCTGCCACGAAACCTTACATAGAGACTAATCCATTCGCCTATAATACGACCACAACTATAGTGTCATAATATACCTTGACGGTCTTTATAGGAATTATGATTAATATAAGTGCTTCGCGTAAGTCTATGGCTGGCTATAGCCAATTCCAAGCCCTATAGGCCGTAGATAAGTCTATAAGTCTTAACACGTTAACTAAGGGCCAAGTAACTATCCAATTTGGGATTGGAGCCTCTACGTCTATTGGAACCATAGACGTCAATAGCCCTATAGGCAAGGTATAATTCCATATTGTTAAAGCAGATACTCCTTTCCTACTTTGCTTAGCAGATATGGATAGACTCTATATTAAATACAATAACCTAAAGGACGTCATTATTACTCGCACTAAAAAGGTGCCAGTAGTTAGACAATTTGGCCACCCGTTTCTTATATAGAGCTTCTCTTTGCAGTCTTATCTAGTTAAGTCTTTTAATGCGAACCCTTGCTACTTAACTAACGTAGAGCTACGACGTCTATACCGTCGATTTGGTTACCCGTTAGTTAATAGACTGCAAAAGCTTCTTAATAAGACTGGCTACGGCCATAATACTGATAGATCTGCTATTAAAGAGCTAACTAGACTCTACTACCACTACTAGAAGTTTAGTAGATTTCTAAGTAGATTTCGCTTTACCTTATAAGACAACGTCAATTTTAACTATAATATTATTGTCGACATTATGTATATTAGCGGCTCCCCCCTATTACACGTAGTTAACGAAGTAACTCGATTTCAAGCTGGTAGATAGCTACAAGATATCAGCGCCAAGCACACTTAGGACGTTCTACGAATATGCTAGATTAACAGCTATTTAGGACCACCAGACTTAATTACCACAGACACTAGGAAGAACTTTGTTAGTAAGGAGTTTAAGCACTACGCTGCTACTATAGGAGTAACTATAAAGTCAGTTCTAGTCAAATCACACAATTCCATTGGAATAGTAGAGCGCTACTATGGTCCGTTATAACGAACCTACCAAATCATTATATCTGAAATCCCTAAAATCAGCAAGGAGATGGCCCTATAAATGGCTTTTAAAGCTATTAATAACACGGCTGGCCTAAAAGGCCTAGTCCCTATACTTCTAGTCTTTGGAGCCTACCCCCGAATGGTCGAATCGGACGCACTATTACCTTCAGTTGCATAGCGAGCTGCGGCCATTAGGAAAGCAATAGTGGAAATCTAGAAGCTATGAGCTAAACGACAGATCGCTAACGCTCTTAATATATAAAATGGATAACAAACTGATGCTATTTATGGCCTCCTACCTAGTTCGCCTGTCTTAGTCTGGAGAGAAGGCAACACTAGCCAAAGCGGTTATTAGGACGGGCCATATATACTACTTACTATTGACGGTAAGACCTGCACTATAAAGCTACCAAATGGGCCTACAACCTTCCGCTCTACGGTTATAAAACCTTACCTACTGGACCTATAAGACTTAGTCAAACCACGAGAGTCTGTTAAATTAGCTAAACCAGTACCTATACCAGCTGAACCTTAATCGTTACCTGAAGCTAAACCATAGCTACTACTAAAGCGAAGCAGAGGTCGCCCCCGCAAATACCTATTACTTACGGCCGTCGCAGACACGGCTGTTACGGACGCTATAATAGACATAGATGCCCTTACGGGTGATATTATAGATATGGCCAACATTGCTATCTACTTGCAGGACAATAATACCGCAGATATAGCTAACACTACTATTTACTTACAGAACGATGGTAACACCCAGTTCAGCGCTTTACGGCAAAAGGAGGTTACAGGCCTACTTAAAAAAGGCGTCTTTGAGATTATTAAGCTATATAATATGCCAAAGGGGGTCAGACTCTTTAATTTACGGTTTGTTAACAAGATTAAGAATAAGGGAACTGATAAAGCCTTTAAGAAATTATGACTTGTTATATAGGCCTATAATAATTTAGAGAAAGAGCTAGTCCTTACTTAGTTACTAACAATTTAACGAGTTAGCCAGCGGCTAATTTTCTATATCGCTACTATGCTACCGCAGATATAACTCTACCTCTGAGATATCTTACAAGCCTACGTCCAGTCTACTACAAACCTGAACCGCGAGTTCTATGTATAACCACCACACAAGCTAAACAAACAATTGGGAATTAATAAGGACTCCGTTCTAAAGGTTATAAAGCCACTTTATAGAGTGCCTAAAGCTGGAAACCACTGGTTTAAGACCTACTATTTACACCACGTTAATTAGCTGTGAATAGACCAGTCTACATACAACCCTTGCTTGCTCTACAGCAATAAACCTTTTGGAATTGTCGGCTTATAGACTAATAATACGCTGTTCCTTACAGACAATACCTTTGCAGAGGCTAAACAAAGCAAACTATATAAGGCTGAATTTATAGCTAAGGAGCGAGAGTAACTAACCACTAATACACCAGTTAAGTTTAATAGAGGACTTATTCAATTAGCATAAGACAAGAGTATTACGCTAACGCAAAAGCGCCAGTGTAAGAACCTTAGTATGGTTAACACTACGCTAGCAGACAGCACTAGCTCCAGAGGAATTACACGCGGCCTACTTATACCAAAGGACTAGTATATCGCTTAACGCGCCAGAGGAGCCTATATCGCCTCAGTCTGTTAACCAGAGGCTTTATTTAACTTATCCTTTGCTGCCCAGGTAACTAATCCTAAAGAGGCAGACGCAAAGGAGCTAAATAAGCGCCTAAGTTAGCAGATTTAGAACTTATATAGAGGTCTTAAGTTTATTAAATTAGAGGCTAAGACCCTATAGCTCTTAGTCTTTACGGACACTTTCTTTACTAACAATAAGGACCTCTCTTCGCAAATTAGCTACGTTATTATACTAGCTAACGCAACTAAGAAGGCCAATGTCATCTATTAGAGCTTAATTAAGTGTAAAAGAGTTACTAGAAGCGTTCTGGCTTCTAAACTCTACAGAATAGCTTATGGCTTTAATATCGCCGTCGCTATCAAGTCTACAGTAGACAAGGTCCTACAAATCAACCTCCCGCTTATGCTTTGCACCGATTCTAAGTCGCTATATAACTGTCTTGTATGACTTAGAACCACACAAGAGAAGCGATTAATAATTAATATAATATGCCTATAACAAGCCTACGAACGTCGGTAGATTACGGAGGTTAAATGGATTAATAGTGAAGCTAACCCTACGGACGCGATAACCAAGGGGAAGCCTTGCGTCGCCCTATAGTGACTTATCGACACGAACCAAGTCGATATACAGGCTATAGGTTGGGTGGAGCGTAAGAAGCAATAGAAGGTGGTTTACGGGTTGTAACAGTGCTAGGGCACGCCACCCACCATGTTCTGCGGACCCTAAATTTAACTAGCTAATTAGGATTTTCCATCCCTAGGATAGAAAATCGCTATTAACTCGCTTACCACTAGCGCCTTAGTGGCCCTTGCAATATGTTAACCTGCTACCCCTAATAATTTTTCTCCTTCTTTTCCTTAGCTTAGTGTCCCCGTAATACAGCATTCTACAAGCTTTAGTTTAGAGGTATTGGTACAAGCCGTAACACTAGTTATATAATTATGGACCTATAAGAGGAGCGTGGAAACTATTGCGTATTAATTAGATCTTTAGCTATTGCGTATATGCTATAAATAGTCTAGAAATAGGCTTGGCTTTAGAGTGTAGATTAGCCTTCTTCTTAGAGTTGCTCCAGTGTCGGAATGTTAGTTATGTGACGTGGTTACAAAACCATAAAGCGAGACTAGCTAATCTGACCCTAGAGCAAACCCCTATTTCTAGACATTAACAACTACCAACTTCAACACCGTATACGTACCACTATAAGTGATATTCGTGCACGTTGATAAAGCGAGTATACCGACAAATAGTAAGCCTTTTAATTTTATAAGGCTACTACTATATCTTTTATAAGTTTATCTTTTAATATCCTAACTAAATTAGCTTATTTAGTAGCTTTTTAGCTATTTTATAGTCTAAAGTGGCTATAAACTCTATGTTATTAAAGTTATAGGACTTATATAATAATTTTAAAATTATAGGGTTAACCTTTTAGAGTAGTATAATAATTTAGGCTTAATAGCAAAGGTGTTTATTATTAGCATCCTTAGGTTTTATTTTCAATAGCTAGTTTAGGGTATTAGGGAGCGTAGCTTTACTATTAGGTCTATATATAATTATAAAGTTAAACTATAAAAGGAACTCTACTTACTAAACTTAGTGTTAATTTAGCTACTTAGTAGTTATAAATATCTATAGGTTCTTATAGTTAGTAATAATTTTAAATAGCTCCTTAGTCCCTTATAGCTATAAAAGTATATATATTAGGTCCTGCCGCGCTTATAATAAGTTTATAAGCACCCTATATCTTTTTAGCTATATAGTAATATAGAGGTAAACTATATTATAATAGCTTAAAACACTATTTCTTTAAAGCCTTAATAATAGCTAAGAGTTCTATATTATAGATTTTATAATTATATTTTAATATAAAGTATTTTATAAAAAAGAATATAATTAGTTTTAATTTATTATTATTACTATATTAAAAAAGGACTCTACTAAAGGCCTAATTTAATATATCTATCTCTACTACTATTTTCTTTATATAGTTATAGTATATTAGTATTAGTGCTAAAGTAAAGGCTTTTTAAGGGCCTTAAATAATTTAGCTTATTTTAGTCCTTATAGCTATTTATTATTATTTTTAAAGTTATATTATTAATATAGTAATATTTATAGAGGAAATAGGAGGGAGGTTATTATTCTTAATATTTAGTTAGGGTAGGAAATATTATATAATATAGTATAATAGGGATATTTAATATTAGGTAAAGGAATTTAAATAAAATAAGATATAGTATAGCTAGAATATATTATATTACAATAGTGGACATATTATAAGGGCGGTCAAGCCGCTAGTGGTAAGCGAGCTAATGGCGATTTTCTATCCCAGGGATAGAAAATCGTAATTAGTTAACGGAAGTCATAGGAGAATACGTAAAGAGCTTTATCCTTTATAATGTATAGAACTTAGAGAATTAAAATCCACCTATAACACCGTATAGTATATATTATTGTAATATATATATTCTACATGTTGTTAAAGCATACCAACACTGATTAGTAAGCGCGCACAGATTAGGAAATATATAGATAGCTTAGAAAATAGTTATACTGTCCACCTTGCAGCAGATTAGAAGATAGTTATACTTATCCACCTTTTATATCAGCCTATTTCAGTTAAAGAGAAGAAGAGAAACCACTTAGAAGTACTTATTTGGTATCTATAATAACTTCTAGATATCTTATTCTATCTATTCCAGAAGATTACTACGTAGAATACCTTACCCTTTACCCTATTAACCGCCTTCTTAACTGCCTCCTTAACCGCCCCTTTAACTATCTCCCTACTTTTACCTTATAAATTAAAACACCTTATCCTACTTAACGGCCTTCTTAAACTACCCCTTAACGGCCTCCTTAACTATCCCCCTACCTTTACCCTAAAATACAAGATACTAGGAACAGAGAAAGACTAGGAGGAAGAAGTAGCTAAATAGGAAGATAGAATTAACCTAACGGAAGTTACTAAGGACAAGCTGACTGACTATATATAATGCAAAATGTATATATATACGGAGATACACAACTAGCTAGACTTAATACTCTAGGGATCGTTTTAGGGAGATTTTAAGGACTTTACGGTTAATACCTTTACGAAAATCCCCTTATACTAGCTTTAGCACTTACGTAATTATCTAAATATTAGAGGAGTATAGGTTAATACTAACTATAAATGAGGTAAATCACTCCCTTAATCTCTATACAATATAGTACAAGAAGAGGACTAAATAGAATAGATTAGTAAAGAGATAAACGCACTTAAGAAAAAGTTTGGCACTAATATTAAGTTAAGAAGTATTGAGTATTATAAGATACATGGAACCTTAGAGGAGTAAGAAGTAAGATATTCCTTAGTGCTTATGCTTTCCACTATACCTTAATCTATAATTACCTCTACCTTTACACCATCTATTACGCATTAGCCTATAATAATAATATAGCAACTTTACAGACAATCTATAGACAAGGAGAACCGCCCTATTACTATAACTGGCTATAGCAAAGAAATTATAAATGCAGCCAAGCCCCACTATGCTAAAAGGACTAGCTTTAGACCACTTTTATATAAACTAACTGTCCTACCTACTATTTGCTAAAGCTTACAAACACCTTTGGAATTTCTTTAAAGGACTAGGATTTTAACGCAAGAATCTAGACAAATAGAATACCATTACACTTATAACAGTAATAGTAGGAAATATAGACAAGCCTACAAGCGAATATCTCTAATTGTTAATTCACAGACTTCGTCAACTATAGTATAGCCTTAGACCTACCTTATAAACTATAGACTTTCTTTACAACAAATTGTCACTTCTTGCCAGGGAATACCAGTATATAGATATGCAGTCTCTAACCTACTAGATAACCTTAGAGCCTTTATTAATAAACTTCAATTATCTATTATAGTATATGAGAAAGAGCATGCGGAGAAGATATAAGCTTTCTTTATAGACCGACAATTCTATAGAAGAGACAATAACTATAACTGTTATAACTATAATAACCGCAGCAACTAACAAAGACCATATTACTTTATATATAATAGGGAAGGATATTACTGATAGAAATATACTAAGGAGGAATAAGAAGAGTCTAAAGCTAAGTTTAGGACTACTAACAAAGACAAGTTTAGTAAATTTAACAACCAATTTAATAAACAACTTAATTAATATATTATGGACTATAAAGACAATAATATTAACTTAGAAGAAGAACTTAAGGAAGCTTTTTAAGCACTAGCTATTGACGCAAGTCCTAAGATAACTAACAAGAATACATAACTTAATATTAATTACTACTATATCTCCTTTAGCTAAGTAGAACAATATAAAGCAATTTCTATAGCTGCTACTTTAGCTAATAAAGCCTTTAGCTATTTGGTTACAACCATAGATAATATAGTACCTTTTATAACCAATTAGGACCCCTTTACCTATAATGCAACCACATCTACGTCCCGCTATACTATAGATAACTTTATAGGCATAATAATTGATATAGGAGCATCCAAACAATCTATAGCAGGATATGGCCAATTCTTAGCATTCTAGAGACTTGACACTAGTATACAGCTCAATACTACCATATAAGGCATAGTTAACGTATAGTTCAGCATCAGATCAACCTTATTAATTAGATTAGCTAAAGTAACTACCCTAATTAGCATAATCAAGTTTTATATTGTCAAGGTTAACACCCCATTTTTACTTTACTTAGCAGACATAAATCACCTATAAGTATACTTTAACAACTTGAAAAATATGCTAATTACCTCTTAGAGTGAAGTACTGGTCGTATATTACTTTGGCCACCCTTTCCTACTTTAGAATATATCCCTATATACTTATTTAACTAAATCATTTAAACAAAACCCCTGCTACCTTACTGACGTAGAATTAAAGCAACTATATCGCCATTTTAGCTACCCTTTAGTTAAACGTCTTGTACAAATACTTAAACGCTTAGGGCATAATATTAATAGCAAGACTTTAGACCATCTTATACGCTACTACCACCATTATTAAAAATATGGAAAGTTTCCTGGTAGATTTAGATTTACCTTAAATAATAATATTGACTTCAACTATTTAATTATGGTTAATATTATGTATATTAATGGCACACCCTTTTATATATTATTAACGAAGGAATACGATTTTAAGCTGGTAGATAGCTGCAAAGTATTAGTGCCAAGCATACATAGGATATATTACGAATGTGTTGGATTAACACATATTTAGGACCCCCTAATATTATTACATATAATATAGGCAAGAACTTTATAAGTAAGGAATTTAAATAATATGCTATAATACTTGGAATAACTATAAGAAGCGTACCTGTCGAAGCCCACAATTTAGTTAGAATGGTAGAATACTATTATGGCCCCCTCCATTATATATACCGTATTATCACTATAGAGCTGCCAGACATTAGCAAGGACATAGCCCTATAAATGGCATTTAAAGTAATTAATAATTCCGTAGGCCTTAATGGTCTTATACCCACCTTACTAGTATTTGGAGCTTACCTATATATAGTGGAATCTAACGCACCTAATCCCATAGTTATATAACGAGCAGCAGCTCTTAAAAAGGCTATAGAAAAAGTCAAGAAGCTTAAAGCTAAGCGCTAAGTAGCAGATGCCTTTAATATTCGCAATAGACCTAAAACAACTGCGATTTATAACCTACCACTTAACTTACCTATATTGGTATGGAGAGAAGGACCTATAGGCCAACCTAGCTACTGGTCTAGCCCGTTTAACCTACTTAGCATTGAAAATAAAACCTATACTATACGACTCCCCTATAGACCCACCGACTTTCGCAGCACGGCCGTAAAACCATATTTGGTACACCCTAAAATTATAGAAGATATGCAGCTAGAAGATAATAAGAGTAAACTATCTCTACCTTAAACTAAACCTAAACCTAAACCTTAAACTAAGCCTAAACCTTAACCTATTAAGTGTGGAAGAGGTAAACCACGTAAGTACCCTATTAAAGCTAATACTACAAACATTTCAATATATTTATAGGATGAGGATAATAATTAACCTACAAACCTTAATTAGTTTGTAGTATTACGCCAGAAGGAAATTAAGGGATTACTTAAAAAAGGAGTTTTTAAACTAGTTAACCCTAAAGATATACCACAAGGCAATAGAGTATTTAACTCTAGATTCGTTAACAAGATTAAGAACCCCGGTACCAATAAAGCCTTTAAGAAGTTGAGACTAGTTATATAGGCCTATAATAACCTAGAAAAAGACCTTGTACTAACCCAATTACCTATAATTTAACAAGTTAGCCAACGCCTTATTCTCTACATTACAGCTATAACTTAGAATAATGGTATATATCTCTATCTATGAGATATTTTATAGGCCTATATATAATTAACTATAAGATTAAATTAAGACTTCTATATTAGAGCACCTCTTAAACTTAGTACAGCACTTAGAGCCTTATAAGGCACAATTTTAAAGGTTGTTAGACCTTTATATAGCATTCCTAAGGCAGGTAATTATTAGTTTAAGACTTACTATAACCACTATATTAAAGAACTAAATATGAGCCAATCTACTTATAACCCCTACCTACTTCACCTTAACAACCCCATAAATTTTGGAATAGTTGGTCTATAGACTAATAACACCCTCCTACTAGCCAATTTAGTTTTTATAGCTTTGGAACAGAAGAAGATTAAGAAAGCCAAGTTTCTAATTAAGGAACGTAAGTAACTTACGCTAGAGTACCTAATTAAGTTTAACGGAGGCATTATCCAATAATAGGATTATATAATTACGCTTATATAGGAGCGCTAGTGCAAGAACTTGACCCTTATTAATACTAAGGAAACTATTATAATAACTAGTTCTAGAGGCGCTATTTATATAGCACTTATACCTAAGGACTAATACATCGCCTAACGAGTAAGAGGGGCTTATATTACATCTATATACCAGCCTAAAGCCTCTTTTAATTTATCCTACGCTGCCTAGATAATTAACCCTAATAAGAAAGACATAAAACTGCTTAATAGGAGAATTTAGTGGCAAATTAAGAACTTAATAAGAGGTTTAAGTTTTGTTAAGCTTAATATAGAGACACTTTAACTGCTTATATTTACTAATTTCTTATTTATAAATAACAAAGACCTCTTATTACAGATTAGATATATTTTAGTACTAGCAGACTTATTAAATAAGGCGAACATTGTCTACTAGTCCTTAGTTAAGTGTAAGAGAATTACTAGAAGTATACTAGCCTCCAAACTATACGCTATGGCCTATAGTTTTAATATCGGCGCTGTAATTAAGGCCATAGTTAAATTGAAACTCAATATTAGCCTGCCGCTTATCCTTTATACTAATTCTAAATTAATCTATAAATACCTTGTTAAGCTAGGAACTACATAGGAGAAGAGACTTATAATTAATGTTATATGCCTACGCCAGTTATATAAAAGACGCGAAATAGCTAAAGTTAAGTGGATTAATGGAGACAGTAATCCTATAGACGCTATAACTAAAAATAAACTGTTATTAGCTCTTAAACAACTTATTAACACAAACTGAATTAAGTTAAAGATAGTAGAATGGGTAGAACGTGCTACTAATAATAGCACTAATTTAAAGGCATAAGGGTAAAGAAGGGAGGAAGGAAGAAAGGAAAGAGAAGTATAAATATAGATTTTTGAACTATATAGTCACAGAATACTAGTTCTTCGCATTTTCTAAAGTACTCCTAGTGCAGCTAGAATATATTACATTGTAATAGTGGACATATTATAAGGGCGACTAAGCCGCTAGTAGTAAGCAAGCTAATGGCGATTTTCCATCCTAGGGATGGAAAATTGTAATTAGTTAACAGAAGTTATGGGAGAATATATAAAGAGCTTTATCCTTTATAACGCGTAGAACTTAGAGAATCAAGATCTACCTACAACACCGTATAGTATATATCATTATAATATATATATTCTGTATGTTGTTAAAGCATACTAATATATAGATTATTAAATTAGAAGTAAAGGGGGTAAAAAAGGGGGATAAAAGGGAGTAAAAAGTAAAGTAATTATAAAGAGGGTTAATATTCGCGAATAAGTAGTTATAAGAAAATCAAATAGAAGAGAAGTAGTAGATAGTAAAGAAATATATATAAAATAAGGGTAGAAAAGATTTAGAGTAAAAAGGATTTATATAATTTTAGTAATATAAAATAGATATTTAGATAAAAGGATTAAATTTATCAGTTATATAGATAGAAAGGGGTTATATAATAATTATAGGATTTAATTTATAGAGTAGAAAGTAGTAAAGAGAGAAATAATAGTAGATATTAAAAAAGAAATATAAGTAGAGAGGGGAATTATTTATTAGAAATTTAAATAAGTGTTTAAATAAGGTTCTGTAATATAGTAGATATAGTTATTTATAACTAATTAGGTTGACTATATAAGCTAAGCAAGCTTAGGAGATCTATTAAATTCTACCTATAGAAGTAGGATAAAGAAGAAGAAAACGATTAAAACTAAAACCCCCCTTACTATAATTCTAACACTAATTAGTGCTATATAGATTAGCAAAGTATAATAAAGAGAGGTACTGTCTAATTCTCTAGACCTCTTATTAAAGGCTAAGAATTAAGGTATTGCTTATTAAGCCTAAAGGCCAGTTTATAAGGTTACTTACGCTTTTAACCTATATCTATTACGCCTTTAGAACAATTAGTTTATAGGTATTTCTATACTTCTAATCTAACTATTAAATCAAATTAACTGCGGAACTAAAAGATGGCTACCTTTATAATAGATACCGAAAAATAGGAGACTAGAATTGACGCAACTATAACCAATATTAAGGAAGTCAAAGCATTTGTTAATTAGCGTTTATCAATATATAAGGAGAATAGATAGAAGGGATTCGACCTATAGGAGAGCTTTGTTAATAATTTTAAGTCATTTATAAGGGATATACTTAATAACCTTGGTAAGGATTAATTAAAGAAGATTTATAACGGAACCTTATAGCAGGAACTACGGTGGGTTCTATTATTGGGCTAGGTATATAGGTAAGAACAAAAACAACAACGTAATAATAACTGGTGGAGTAGTTGCCTAATAGATTAACTCTAATTGTATTCTAAGATTCACTATAAGGAGAGAACTATCTATGGTAGGGACTGAGGTCCTTTAAATACATAACCGTACTCCTAAGAAACCCTCTCTTATACGTGAGGTACGTGTTGTCTGTATTAAACATAACATCCCTTCCATTTAATATAGTCAATATGTTTAATACCACGTAACCTTAGTTACTATTCCTCGTTATATAGTTCTACTAGATCTATCCTAGACCGTGCCTATATTAACCAACTAGCTTCCGCTGACTCTTCTCTAAGTAGTTATAACATTATACTTAAAGCGTCTGTAACACTATCTCCCTCCTTTTTATCTTCGTCCTTAAAGATTCCTAACATCTCCAAGTTGTCTACTAGAGGTGTAATATCTGTTTAATTAGTCTAGTTAATATTCTTACTTATTATACCTAAAGCTTCTTTTTCTCTTTCCTAGGTTAAGCGTTGCCTTTATATAGTTTCCTCCATACTATCGCTTAGTGAAGTGATGGCGATTCCTTGCTTAAGGTGTACAAAAGAGGGGTTGGTTTATATTGTACTAGCAAGTCCTTTGTCTTAATAACCCTCCTCTTGCTCTAAGTGCACTAAAGTAAACGTTTAATTGTCTTGCGACGTTCGCTCTATCTCTAACGCTAAGTATGCGCGTCCTACTACTCTTAATAGTCTTTAAGTTCCCTAAGTAACTTATTATAGGGTCTCGTGTTTAATCTACCGCTATAAAGCTTAATAGTAAGCTGGCTTCCGCGCTACTTGAGGTTTAACATGCCTTAGAAGAGTTTGCACGCATCCTTAAAGCTTAACGTTTAGCTTATGCTCGTCTTTAACGTCTTAAACGTGTTCGTAAGAAGGTCCATTTTAAGGAGTAGAAACTTATTTAATAGGGTCTGTCTAAGCTGGGTAACAAAAGAATTGGCTTTCCTCCTATAAGGGAAATAACTCTAAGTAGCTCGGTAATTGCTCCTCTTAGGTCCCCCTTAGGTGACTTATTTTTTGGCAATCCTTCTTTATTAATATTACCTAACCTGCTTTCTTCTAATACTCCTATACCTTTCCTATAGCGTTTCTTAGGTTGCTTAGTAGTTCCTAAGTAGTCTTACTATAGCCTATCTACTTTACTTTATATTACGTTTCGTTATCTATACCCTTGTGACTAATAATCTTCGAAACTTACTATTCGTTTTTCTTTTGTTCTCTATATATGTCTACCTTATAGACTGGTGGCTTAATATTCCTATGTGCTAGCTCTAGCATTGCGATATGTTATATAGGGTAGATTTTTATTTTGGCTAGTAGGTTTAACTTGTATATAACTAATAAAATTCTTTGCTTAACTTTAAAAGGCCCTAGTCTAATATGGTCTAACTTCTTGCTTAGTTGTCGACTCTTAAAATTTTTATATAGTAGCTATACTTTATCTCCCTCCTTAAGATCTAGTCCCTTAGATCTCTTAGTATTATAGTACCTTTTTATTTATTTTTGTACTAGTTTAGCTGTCTCTTTGAGGTCTGTATAAAGATTTATTAACGTCTCTATTCTTTATTTAGCTATGCTACTTGTCTTTTTTGCTTAATGTGGCGATAACGATGTTCTTGGCTTATATCCGTAATTTGCCTTAAATAGTAATGTCCCCATTCCTTCTTATGGTGTTGTATTGTACGCAAACTATATAACTAGTAATAACGATACCCAATTATTCTGCGCGTGATTAATATAATGCCTTAGATACTATTCTAGTGTCTAGTTTAGTCTTTCCATTTATCTATCCGTCTATAGATAATACGCTGTAGACATTGCTACGTAAACTCCTTATTCTACCAGAAATACTTCCTAAAATGCTATTATAAATCTTGGATCTCTGTCCAATATAATCTTATCTAGTGCTCTATATCTTGCGAATACTTCCTTTATATAGATTCTAGCGATATCTTCTACTAATATCTCTTTAGTGTATGCTATAAAGTATCCCCACTTTATTAGCTTATCCACTATTACTAAAATCGCGTTATAATCTTATCCTATAATAGGATCTCTTGACTTTGGTAACTTAATAATAAAGTCCTATAATATAACCTCCTATGGTCTTCCTAGTGTCTTAATAGGTTATAGCCCTCCATATAGCTTATGCCTTGTTGGTTTATTCCTTTAGTAATCTAGATATTCCTTTATAACTTGTCTTGCTAGTCCCTAGATTCCTTAAATAATATACTTTTTTTAAAGTCTTAACACTAAGCCTATAGCTCCGTTATGTCTTTATATTATTTCCTTATGGAATTCCTTAACAAATTCTTCTACGATAGACTTAGGCATATATATTACTTCTCTGTTTTTGTATTGCTCTAAGTCTAGATCCTCTACCTATACTTCTTAGATCTTTTATATCTAATTACTCTCTAGTAATTTATGGATCTGATTTTCCTTGGTTGCTGCAATCTTTAAATAATTATACCTAATTAATCCGTCTTAATCCTTTTACAATAAAGCTCCCGATAGCTTTTTGTTACTTTATAGTTTAGCTTTTCTACTTAGAGCATCTGCTCGTGCATTGTCTGTACCCTTAGTATACTGAATTTTAAAATAGTATTCTATAAGTATTTCCGCCTATCTAACCTGTCTTTAGTTAAGTTCCTTTATTGTTAGGAATCCTATAAGGTTCTTATAGTCTATCTTAACCATAAATGGTCTCTCTATGCCTTATAAGAATGCTCTCTACTCTTTAAATGCTGTAACTATACCTAACAACTCCTTGTTGTAGATATTATAGTTTAACTCTAGTAGTGTTATCTTTCGACTATAGTATGCCACTAGGTGCCATCCATCTTAATATTTTTATAGGAAGTATGCCCCTAGTGCAAAGTCTAATATATCTATTTTTATAACCGTCTTTAGACCTGGTTAATAGATCTTAAGAACTGGCTCCTAAGTAAATAACTCTTTAACTCTCTTAAATAGTTCTTGTTGCTCCTTTTCTTATGCCCACGGTTCTTCTTTCTTTATTAACTATGTAAATGGCTTAATATCCTGTAACTATTGCGCTATAAACCTTCTATAATAATTATAAAACCCTAGGAACGATCTTAACTGCGTAATATTCTCTAGTTCTTGCTAATTCACTATAGCCTCGATCTTCTTTGGATCTATACTAAGTTGGCCTAGTTTAATAATAAATCTAATAAAATTGGTTTTCCTAGTAAAGAACTTGCATTTTTTAATTGCTACTGGTATCTGTTCTTCTTATAGTCTCTTTAAGACCTATTTAATATATTCTCTGTATTCTTCCTTACTCTCTAAGTAGATGATAATGTCGTTAAGGTATATTATAATAAATTTATCTAGGTGTTCTCCTAATATACTATTAATTCGCTTCTAGAACGTTACTAGTGCGTTTATAAGCCTAAACTGCATAACTAATGGCTTATATAGTCCTTCCTTTAACCTAAAGGCTGCCTTCTATTTGTTGCCTTTCTTAATCCTAATCTAATAGTACGCCCACCTTAGATCTATCTTTATAAAGATCTTTACGTTGCCTATTCTATCTTGGATTTTGCTAATTAAGGGTAAAGGATACCTATCCTTCCTAGTAATACTATTTAACTGTCTATAGTCTATACACATCCTAAGTTTTCCGTTTTTCTTTGGGATAAACAATACTGGATATCCTACTAATAACTATAACGGTCTAATATATCCCTTATATAAGTTCTCCTAAATAAACTCCTTAAGCGCTATTAACTCTGTTTTAGTAAGCTTATAAATTAGAAAGAACTTTAAACTTATTCCCTTTTCTAATTCTATCTTATAGTCCCATGCTATATGCTCTAATAGCTTTTTACTTTCTAGTAACCATAACTTTTTACCATACTTGTGGTATCTCTTTAGTGTATAACTTAAGCCTTGCTTAGTCTCTTTATATATCACTCTAACTTGGTACTATACCAACTTGGTTTACTGTCGCACTTTATACTATTATATATTCTTAATATTAACTTAACCTATAACCCAATCGATCTTTAGATTGTACTCCTATAACTAAGGTATTTCTAGTATCGCCTTATCCTATCCTAATGGTAGGATATTAAAAGACATTCTAACTGGTCTCCCTTTAATAGTTATCTAAATAGGTCCTATTTTAAGATTAATAATGCCTCCTCTATAGGCTATCTAGTCTCCTAAAATTGTTATAAGTGGATATGGGTATTCCTTTTATCTATATAGTAACCTTATCCTTTCTACTACCTTTGGTGATATATGGTTCCTAGTTGCTCTACTATCTATTAACGCTTTAAACTGCTAATCTTGCCACTTAGCTTTTAAATTTAGGTATTAACCTTAAATTCCTTTAAGGGTCTAAGGCTCTAATACTAGTTCCCTCTAGTTTTATATACCTCCCCTTTTCCTAACTGTTGGCTGCTAGATCCTGCCTATACTTAGTCTAACTTTAGCTAATATTTAGTTTATTTCTTTTCCTCTATATACTATAGATAAGTGTTCTCTAGGCACTCCTACTACTATTATCCATCTAGGCATTCTTCCGTAAGGAATCTTCCTGGTTAAAGTATTAAGTTTCCTTAACCTTATACTTCTACTGGGTGCCAACTATATATATACTTAGCGTTCCTAAACTACTTTTCCTCTAATACTTAATATATTCTTGCTGGGTACTTCCAGTTCTTATCTTTTAGTGCTCTATGTATATTATACGTGTTATCCACACAAGCTATCCACAATAGTATATAATATACTATATATTTTGGGTTAACTCTTAGTTTGTTTTTATTTTTAAGTTTAAACCTATACCTAGTTAACCTAACCACTGGTATCTCTACTGCAGGTACTAAGATTTATTGCTTACTTCTCTAGTCCCTAGATCCCTCTTCTAGGTTCCTTAACATTATAATTAATACTCCTTTAATGTGACTTATATGTTTTTCTGTAATAGGTTAATCTTGGATAACTTTTTTATCTAGCCATATATAAAAATCTGCCTATTTATTGTTGTGTCATTGCCTATACCACTTTCTGTACAACTGGTTTAGTGTATATAGTCTATCTATTAGAAAGTACCTTGTTATCGCTGTATTATAATATCCTTTAGTATATCTTTCTTTAAACCTAGTTAGAATATCTAGATCCTCTTCTTATTCTAGTTTGTTTAACTACTTTACCCTAGGTGTCCCTGTACTTAGCCTATTAGTAATTCTTTATATAGGTGCTCTGTCCCTTATATAACCTAGTATAGCTGACCTCTTATCTAGCTTTTGCTCTTACTATATAATAATTCTTGTTCTAAACTTATCCATAGTTTCTTATTTTCTGCGTCTTATAGCTAGATCTTTGTAGTTGTCTTGCTTTTTAATCCTGGTATTAACTGTTTAATCTTTAGGCTAAATACTACATTTACCTAGAATTGCTGACGTTTTTATTTGTTCTCTAAACTTGTAGTTCTTAAACTTATGTCCTATACTTATTTATTTGTTATTAAACTAAGTTACTGCCCTTTCCTATTGGTTTTCGTCTATTATGGGTCCTTAGGTATGTCTTATCTTGTCTTAAGAATCTTAAGCTTCTCTTATCTCATCTTAAGAATCTTAAGCCTATGGTCTTTTACCTTTATTAAGTAATAAGCTAGCACTAGTAGTTATCTACTTGCTTAGTTTCTTCTAAACGTTACTCCTATTATCTTATAAAGTGATGGAAATCGTATCTAATAGTATTATAATACCCGTTACTAAACCTTGTTCTGTAATGGTCTTAGTCTCTGCTTCTATTTTAACTTCTCTAAGGTTTGCATACTTCTAGTAAGCTGCCTTTATTACCTTATTATTGGTAAATACTTCGCCTTTGTTAAATTTATTGTCTTTAATATCTAATCTGTAAGCTGGTTTACTGGTTCCTTTAAACTTAGATAACAATAGCTCCTATAGCCAATAGCTTGCGCCGTACTTAGCGTCCTTATAAATTCGGCATGCGTTATTATAATAATACGCAAAACTGTTAATTAAACACTCTTTTGTTTCTTATAGTGCACCATTATCCCTCTATATATATGTGCTGTCTGCTGGTCTGGTTTCCTTTACTATATAGTTACTCTAACCACCTCTATAGTCTCTGGCAAAATGACCTTATTTTCTATAATTTATGTAAGCTCTATCTTTAAACCATCTTTTTTGCTATGGAGTCCGCCTAAACGTCTTCTACTGCTAAGATCCCTGGTTTAGCCTCTGCTCCTAGGTCCTTTAATTACTTAATCCTTAACCTCTAGGTTTCTATAGTTTCTTTTCCTATCTTTAGGTTTCTTTAGTACCGCTTAGGTCTATTGGCTCTACGCCATTCTATAGTTTTTAACTCTATGTCTGTCGTTGCGTACTCTGCGCCTTATATAACTATAGAACTCTATCTTGCCCTTTCTTAGCTTGTTCCCTTTAATAGATTCTATTATTGATCTTTATTAACTAATCTATTAACTCTCTTAAAGTATCCGTATCTTCTATTAGAATAATTACGTCCTGGACTTTAGCCTTAAGTCCCTGTTTATACTATGCTATAAGCGCCCTGTTATTCCACTTAACCTATATGGCTAGTGTTTAAAACTGTGTTGTATACTTAATTATTAAAGTGCGTTATACTAAGTTCTAAAGCTTTTGTTTCGCTGTGGTTATGGCCTCTAGGTCTCTAAATATCTATATTAGTTGCTCTATAAACCCGTTCTAACTGGCAAATATGTACCGTATATCCTAGTTAGTAGTTGTTATGCCATTAGCCTATATTTCCATAAAATACGGCTTAAACCACTTAAGTGCCCTCCCTATTAGGAACAATCCTGTATAGGCTACTTGGTCTAATAATATTACTAACTTCGCTTCTTCCTGTACTACCTTAAAGTATATTTGCGTAAGAAATCCCTTAAGCTTTAACTTTTCTCCTAAGAATTGTTTAATTAAAGGTAACTTAATCTTTACTACTCCAATTCCATTAATGCGTTCTTTAAGTATCCTATTATTGTCTTATAAGTGATTAACTATTTCCTGTAACTAACCTTGCGTAACTACTTAAGAATCCCTATTGTCTATACTAGTATCTCCTGGCCCTAAGGTTATAGCTGTTGCCGATGCCGTTATAACTGGTGCTGCTCTTAGTGGCATATTGTTCGACTTTATTTAAATACTGTGACCTTAGTAGTGAATGTGTAACGGAACCTTGTAGTAGGAACTACAGTGGGTTCTGTTATTAGGCTGGGTATATAGGTAAGAACAAAAACAACAATATAATAATAATTAGTGGAGTGGTTGCCTAATAGATTAACTCTAATTGTATTTTAAGATTTACTACAAGGAGAGAACTATCTATAGTAGGGACTGAGGTCCTTTAAATACATAACTATACTCCTAAGAAACCCTCTCTTGTACGTAAGGCACGTGTTGTCTATATTAAACGTAACGTCCCTTTTGTTTAATATAGTTAATACGTTTAACACTACGTGACCTTAGTTACCATTTCTTGTTATATAGTTCCACCAGATCTATTCTAGACCGTGCCTGTATTAACTAACTAGCTTCCACCGACTCTTCTCTAAGTAGTTGTAACATTGTACTTAAAGCGTCCGTAACAAGATTAGGGATTACCTTTATAAAAATAGAGTATACGTATAGAAGGAGATAAGGAAGTTAATTATAAATAGCCTTTTAGGAACTATTTACAAACTAACTCCCTTAAAATGGCCTGCTAATAACCCTACTAATAACCCTACTAATAACCCTACTAACGACCCTACTAATGGCCCTACTAATAACCCTACTAATGGCCCTACTAATAACCCTACTAATGGCCCTACTAATAACCCTACCCTAGCTCTACTATTACTATCGACTACTCCCGTTTAAATTATTTAGTTAACCCTAGTAACTACCCCCTTAACTTTAGTATAAATCACCTAAGCTATAGACCAGCTCGGCCTATAAGGAAGCTTTAAAAGAGAGATTACTAACTTAGCTAAGCTCTATATAGATAAAGTTAAATACTCTAGTAAATAAGATAACTTTAATTTTAAGTTTAAGATCTTCTAAAACTACTACCTCTAAGCCAGCGTCCTTAAGTAAGCGTATATTATTGCTATTCCTACTATACTCCACGGCTTTGCTCTTAAATACTACTTTATTTACCTTAAAGATCTTAACCTTCTTAAGAATATATATATAGGCCTTAAATTATACTTTAAAGGCGATAAATATAAACGCGACATCCTATTAAAATGGAATGCAATTATATTTAAATAAGTTACTACTTAAAAAGGACTTGATATAGGCCAAGCATTTTAGATATTAATTAATAAGATGTGGTAGCTATAATATAGGTTAGCAAAAGACCTCTAAAATAATATAATATTTTATAATAAGCTCCTTACTACGTACTAAGATATATCAGCTTGTAAACTAGCCTATTTTTGACCTGCTACTACCCTTACTAGCCTTATTAGTGATATTAAATCCTTAATCGCGATATATGGTAAACGAGAATAAGAGATTGAATTATACTATACTAACCGACGATACTACTCCTCTAATTATTAATACCGCAACTCCTCCAACTATTAACACTGTAATAAGGGCAAAAAGTGCTTTATATACAGCAAATCTGAATGTTGGTTTATAAACTATATAAAGGAAAAAAGGGACTAAAGAATATATCAATACATCTCCGATTTTGAGGGTAGTAATAATAATACTAATAATGACGATGACGATAACTAAGGGGATACCTTTATAGCGAAGTTTAAAGCTTTTAACTTCTATCTCAATATAGAACCCTATTCTAGTTATTATAACAACCCTAAGGCAGAGGCGTTTTGGACCAAATTTATAAAGGGAGAGGGATAGAGACTATAGACTTATTTACTAGTATCTAAATAAGGTTTTGTAATATAGTAGACATAGTTACTTATAACTAATTAGGTTAACTATATAAGCTAAGCGAGCTTAGAAGATCTATTAAATTCTACCTATAGAAGTAGGATAAAAGAAGAAGAAAATAATTGAAACTAAAACCCCCCCTACTATAATTCTAATAATAAGAATAGTAAATAGAAATAGTAAGGTAAGAGAAATTTAAAGGAAGTAGAGGTATAGAATATTTTATTTAGAGAATAGTTAGAATAGAAATTAAAGGTAGGTAGGTTAGTATAGAATATATAATAAGGTAGGTAAATAAGTATAATTTTTAGTAATATATAATAGTTATATATAGAAAAGATTAAGAGATAGTTTTAATAATTAACAAAGTAATTAAGTATTTTTTTTAAGAAATTTTTTAGTAGGGTATTTAGTATTTAATTTATAATAGGTAAAATAATAATAGATTAGGTAGGCATTAAAAGGTTTTAGTATAATATTATTAATAGGAGTTTTATTTATAATTTTTAGATATAAGAAGTAAGTTTAAAAGAGATTATAATAGTAGTTAAGAGTGTTTAGATTAGAGATTATATTTATAATATAATAGTATTTTAAAAGGGGGTTAAAAAGATTTAGAATAATAAAAAATAGTAGTAAAGAGTTATAGTTTTATTAGGGTAGTAATAGAAAAAAAAAGTATATAACTATATTTATAACTAGCTTCCACCTCCCCCCCAAGGCAAGCTGCAGATTTTTTTTACGCTATTTAATTTCGCTTAATTGCCACTAACTGTATATAGTAGTTATAGCGAAGCTATATAGTTAAATATAAGGGTCCTTTTGGTTATAAGGGGCAATTAAATTAAAGTTATTTAGAACTTACCTTACTTACCAGTTTTAATATCAATTTAAAATCGTGTTATTTAATTATTAGTCTGCCTTTAATATAAATCCTTTTATAAAATATATAGCGGCTTAATTAATAGACGTATCCCTTTCCTTTTAATAAACTTAATAGATTGTCCTTTCTTCCTCTTTATTATAAATATAGTATAGATAAAAACCTTATAATATTTAATAAAGATTATAACACTATAGAGGGAAACTAATTATAAATAGCTTTAAGTTTACTAAGATTAGGGGGTTCTTATAGCTAAGTATATAGCTTTGCTATGGTTACTATATATAGTTAGTAGCAATTAAGCGAAATTAAATAGCATAAAAAAATCTGTAGCTTGCCTTAGGGGGGGAGGTAGAAGCTAGTTATAAATATAGCTATATAAGTAAGAAATAGAAATAGTTTATATATATAAAATAATTATAAAGGTAAATAGGGATTTTATTATTATTATATAATAAATTATTTAGGTTTTAGTAGAGAAGAAATAGTTTTAAGATAGTAGAATAGGGATTAATAATTATATTATTTATTGCTTAATATCCGATTTAGATCCCTATTAGGCCTACGCGGACTACTCCTTATATATATATAGAGAGAAAACTCTTTTAAGAAAACCCTATAATCTATCTCCCTACCTTTTAGGACTTATTTATAAGGCGCTTACAAGTTACCTATAGTGCTTTACTACCTTACTTTTTAACCTCCTTAGGAACTACTACTGCTGTAATAAGCCTATAGACGCGCTAATATTATAAACTTTGCTTTATTACTATAGAGTTATTAAGGGGCGCCTATTACTTGCCCCTTTACCTTCTATTACTATTTCCTTTATAACCTAAAACTAGTCTAGTATATTTTAGCTAATAAGTTACCAGGTAACTACCTTAAGACCTTTTTATATTAAGAGTAGTGTGTTATAGTTCTCTATGCTAGCTACTAAGAGTATAGCTTCTTAGTTAGTATATAGGGGGCATAACAGTATTATATATTTTAGTGTCTATCTTAGCCAGCTATATTTATATCTTAGGCTGCCTACTAGAATACCTATCTAGTAGAGCCAATCTTTTAGTCCTATTATCCCTATTCTTAAAAGTGTTACTATTATATTTTCTACCTTTGTTAGGCCTTCTTAAAGCTCTTAAGTATTTACCTCCTATAGCGTTAACTATGCTATGGCTTAGGTTTCTCTTACCTAAGTTAGCCTCTATACTTTTAACTCCTATATACCTCTCTAGCGTTAGTCTAACCAGTATTATATTATAGAAGATAGTTTCCTAGTGTTCTTTTATACTCTACTTTAGCTCCTTTCTCTTTCTTGCTATTATCTTTACTAGCCTCTTATACGTTTCCCTTCCTCCTCTATATAGGCCTAGGCCCTAATATAGTACTATTCTTTTTCTGCTTTTTTTTACCTGTTTCTCCAATATCTCTTCCCTACTTTAGGGTTATTAGTTTGTTCTCCTATAAGGCACCCTAGTGTCCCTCTATAGTTTATTTAGGCGTGTCTTAATATACTTTATAATATTAGAGTTGCGTTTACTTTACGCCCTTTATATTGCAGCGGCTTGAATATATAGTTATAGGGGGGGAATATTAGCTTCCTTCTTAAGTAGTATTATAGCCGTTCGCTTATACCCGCCTATTATACTCTAGAGGTAGGCTGTTTAGACCTTTTAAAGTGGTTTAAAGAGTGATTTAGGGGGGCCCTTTTTAGTTTCTTCAATGGCCCAAATACTAGATCTATATATTATAGTTAGCCAGATAACTGCTATATATAGTAGGTGTAACCTCTAAAAGCATGGACCCTATATAGAATTGACGATCCTGGTAGGTAGTTATATATTTTAGTAGAACTAGTAATATAGTAGAGTTTAGTATACCTACTTATCTAGGCCTCTACCTTAGTTTTCTAATATATTATCCTAAGCTATAAGTAGTTAGCTACTACTACTAATTATATAAGGGGTTACACTAGTTCTTTTAGATATTTTATAATCTTATAAGAGTTTCCTCCTAAAGTTAGTACACTTTTGTATAGTTTAAGAGCCTTCTATAACCTCTAGTTTTATACCTCTCTTTATTATTTCTACTAGTATAGGCATAAGCTGCTATTTTTAGGGGTTATAACTCCTATCTTATATACCTACTAGCGTAATCCTATAAGGGCGTCGTGGCTGTATCCTATAATATAGCCTTAGGTATACCTTCTATAGTTAAGGCCTAGCTAAAAACCTCTCCTACTTAAGTAACTCCTATTTACTTTTTAAGTATATCTTACTGGTATACTGCCTTAGAGGTAAACGGTTCCGTCTATTAATATACTAATACGCGCATCCGTTCTCTTAAGCTATATAGTAGTCTCTCTAGCTAGGACGTAATTCTACCTACTTATTAGGTGCATTAAGGGTTAAAGCCTAGCTAAGGGGTAAGGTCCTTAAAGCTAGTAGTAGCTATTATATATTACGCCCTATAGGAGATTCCTGTTTCGTATTGCCTATAAGAGTCTCCTTATAATAGGCCAACCGTGTCTTATAGAAGAGGGGCCGTAAAGATACTAGGTCCTATACTAGATAACCTACTCCCCCCTCTCCTACTAACTAAGCTTATATCCCCCCCTTTTATAAGCTAGCCTATATCTTTAACTATTAAGTCCTTATCTAACTAGCCTATATTTCCCCTATAGCCTCCCCCATATATATATATTAGGTTATGTATATTACGCCTATTAAGACCCTCCTATAAGTCGCCTTATATATATACGTATTAGGTTACGTATACTACGCCTATTAAGACCCTCCTATAAGTCGCCTATAAGTCGACTATAGGTTGACTATAAGTTAACTATAAGTTAAATACTATAGGGCTGTTAAAGCTGGCCTATATTCCCGCTGCCTAGAGCTTTACCTATATTTTTATCTCATTAAGCCGTCTAGTCGCCGTCGCGTTGCCGTTGCATTGCTGTTGCTATTACTATACTAGGTTATATATACTACGCCTATTAAGACCCTCTTCTAAGTCACCTAAGTGTACTAGATACTAGATAGGCCCTTATAGAGAGGCCTTAATAAGTTCTCTAGATAGGGCCTTAATAAGTTTTATATAAAGTATCTGCAATATATTAACCTTAATAAGTTCTTATAAAAGGAGGATCCCTATACCCTTATTATGTATACTTTGTAATCTTAGAGCTAGTATAAGCCTAAGGGTGTCCTATTATACGCCTAGAACGCGTTTATGTTAACTAGCTAGATAAGGCCAATTTTAAGCCTAGCTACAAGCTAGGTAGTTATATATTAGGCGGTTTTTATATCCTAGTTTCCCTTAATAGGCCTCCCTAAATAGTAGAACAAGAGCTTTAAGCGGAGGTAGTAAGGCTTCTAGTATTATTAAGGGCGATATATATACACGTCGCGGGCTTATTACTATAGAGTTAAACAACAGCGCTATACGCGCTATAATGGCTCTCTACTATTACCTCTATACTTAGCTATTAGGAGGAATAGGATTCTAGATAATATTTCTACCTATAGCAATATAAACACGTATAGTAGGGCTTTATAGACAGGGATTAATAATTAGAAAGAAGATTATATAGTATGTTAGAATAAATATAAAAGTAAAGATATTATAGATTTTAGTTTAAAAGGGTAAATTAATAAAAGAAAGTAAAAGAATAGAGATAGGATATATTAATAAAATATTTAATATATTTATTATTATTATAGGGGGTTAAATTATTATAGTAGTATAAATAAGTAAAAAAGGGGTTAGAAAAAGAAAAAGAAAAAAAAGTAAAAAAGAGATTAAAAAGGACGATTTATTAAAATAAGAAGATTAAAAATTTAATATTTATATATAAGATTAAGTTAATATAATATATTAAGTTATTAATATAGATAGGTTAAAAAGTAAAAGAAGAAAAAGAGTAAAAAAATTTATATTAATTATAGGAAAAGTATATTTAATATAGTATTTAGTAATATTAATTTATTATAATATAGTAAGAAATAAGATATTTATTATAAAGATATTAAGGGATAATATATATTATTAATATATTAAAGAAATATATTTTTAAGAAATAATATAATATTTTAGTTATAAATAAAAAGGATATTTAGGTTAATATTTAGGAGATTAAGTATATTATAAAAGTAGATTAGGGGGGTAAAGTAATATTTATTTAATAAAGATAAAAAAAAGAATATAATAATTATAGAAGAGTTAATAAACAGAAATTAAAAGGGAAAATAAAAATATTTTAAAATAGTTATAGAGGAAGGGGTAATAAAAAAAAGTAATAATAATAAGAAAATTAGTATAAAGTATAGTAGTAATTAATTAGATTAGTAGGTTAGATTTTAATTAATAATTATAGATAAAAATTAAGTAGTAGAATAAGAATAGATTTTTATTAAGTATAATAAATAATAGTATTTTAAAATATAATAAGTAAAAGAGAGGGTAATAAAAGGCAAATATATAGATAAATAGTAATAATAAATAAGTTAGTATTATAGAGGTAGTTATAAGTAAAGATAGTAAGTTTAATAGTAATAGAGGTAGTAGTAAAAGTAGTAAAAGTAATAGGAGTAATAGAAGTAATAGAAGTAGAAGTAATAAAAGTAATAAAAATAATAGAAGTAATAGGAGTAATAGAAATAGTAAGAGTAGAAGTAATAGTAAAGGTAGTAAAAATAATAGAAATAGTAATAATAGTAGTTTTAATAAAAGAAATAAATTTATATAAAAAGGAATTAAGAATAGATATTTAGAGATTATTTAAAATTAGTAGTATATAGATTATTTTAAATAATTTTAAAATAATTTTAAAATAATATAATAGTTATAAAAGTAGTAATAAGAGTAATAGTAAAAATAATAATAGAAGTAAAAGTAGTAAGAGTAATAGTAGGAGTAAAAGAAGTAGTAGAGGTAGTAATAGAGAAGTAGTAGAGGTAATAGTAAGAGTAAGAAAAGTAATATGGTTTATTAGCGAGTCGCATATATTAATAAGCCGCGCACTTTAAAACTTACTAAAATCGCGATTTTTTAACCCTTATAAAATCAACCAATTTTTAATAAAAATTAGTTGATTTTATAAAGGTTAAAAAATCATAATTTTGGTAAGTTTTTGTAACAGAATCCTTTAGGAGGTATATATTAAATAAGATAGTAAGAGGTTTTATTAATGTCCCGTTTACGTCTTATATATGTTTTAGAGGAGATATAGTTAAATAGATAGGGGTAAAAGGTTTTACTAGTATCTTAGAAGGTTTATATAGAAAGCTAGTTCTCCTTTAGAGAAGAACCAGTAATTAGTCTTTAAATAAAAGTAGTTAGAAGTATTTGTCCTTTAATATATATAACTTATTCTACCTTTAACTTACCTTTTACTTACCTATAATACTGCCAATTAAATAATTATATGTTCTAGTTAGGCTGGCCTCTTATAATTCTAATTGCTTATAATCCTTTATAGAAGGAATATATACGGCTATTAATTAATAATAATAGGCCAGACCTCCTTACCTCCTAAAATGACGCCTTTACTATAAGAGGCTAACAGAGTCTCCTTAGAGGAGCGTATCCCCTTTACTTATAAAGGAGTAGACTAGGAAGCTATAGCTAGTTTATCTAACCTTCTAAAACCCTTAGAAATAATTACCACTAGGGAGTTATTAAAGTGGTTATTACGCAAGACCCTATAAAAGATAAAGGAGTTAGAGATATAATTAAGATAAGTATATTAAGACTACTAAGGACAATTATAAGGACAATTAGGGGAAGTATAGACACCCCAGATATAAAGCGGACTTAAAGGGGTAATGCTATACTATACTATAACATTAGAAAAACCTAAATTTTATATAAAGGAACCTAATAAGTATAATAGTAATAGTCTCCGGAACTGTAATTGTTTTATCTATTAATATAAAACTAAGTTTTAGCTAGACCTAAAACGTTACTCTAATAAGTATAATTAGACACTAATTGCTTCTACCTTCCTATATAGCACTATTAAGAGTTTATAGATACGCTATAAGAAGAAACTTACTATACCCCTTAAATTTAGCAAACTTAAGTTATAGTTGGTTAATTAAATCTAAGACCCTATTAATTAAGGGATGGATTATAACTAGTAATACTATAACGCTAAATAGTAAGAAGGCTAGAGTGTAGTCTAGTTTATAAACTACTTAAAAGAACTAGAAGATAATATACCCTATTTAAACCTATAGAATAACGCTATATAACTTTACTAGCTATTTACTAAGTTATAACCTAAGATTTAACAGGCTATATAGGAAAAGGGCGAAATTTCTACCTTTTAAGAAAAGCTTATTTCTAAAGCTATTTGGATTAAAAACGCTAAAAGAGACTATTTAAGGAAGTAAAAGGAATAAGATACTAATAATAAAGAGTATAAAACTAGACCTAGCTTTAATAAAAGGGGTAGATTCTAACCTAACTGCTCTATAAAAGGATAATATAAGTAGGCTTCGCAACCCTAGAGCAATGCTAGTTAACCCTAGAATAATAATAGGCAGAAACTATAGAACTAAGAGTTATATAGCTGTTATTACCGTGGCAAAAAAGGCTATATATAATGCTTCTACTAGTAGAAGAAGTAAGAGGATACTTAATTAGGAAAAGAGAGAGCCTAGTAGATTTTTACTCCCTTATACTAGGCTAGTAAGAGAAGGAGGGAGTAAGCTACTATATAGTCATTCCCGTCTCTATTTAAATTAATAATAAATAGGTAATATAAGACTGCCTTATAGACAGCGGCGTAACTATGGGGTTTATTTCTTAATTACTAGTAAAAGAATTGGATTTAGACCTTAGTAGCTTATAGGTGCGCACTGTTTAAAGTATTAAAGGCTACTAGATTCTGTGCTATAGAGAATAAACTTTTTCTATGGCTAGCTAGGACCGCGATAGTCTATAGGATATATAGGAGATACGCTTTTACGCCGTAGAAATTAAGGGGTATGACCTTATTTTAGGATACCTATAGCTTTAATAAGTTAATCCAGATATTAATTAGCCTTTAGCCTTATATTAATACTAGAAGTCTTAACCGCGTATTATAGTTAAAGATTAAAAGATTTTCTTAAACTATATATAAGAGGAAGGGTAGGTATATATTATATATACTACCCTTAATACCAAGAATGGGGATATAGGGTATTTATTTTTAGATATCTGGCTATATATAGTTAAGGAACTAGAGATTTTATAGGAATATATAGACCTAAAGGATATTGCTAATAAGGAAGCCGCGCATACCTTACTTAACCCTATATTAGTGGAGTATAAGATAAATATAGGAGATAAGGAACCTCTTTTTAGACTACTATATAATCTATTAGAAAATGAGCTAGTAGTATTACGTTAGTATATAGTGGACAATCTTTAGAGAGAATGGATTTGGCCTTTTATAAATTAGGTAAGGATACTAATTATATTTATACCTAAGAAGGATAAGACCCTTTATCTCTATATTAACTATTAGGCACTAAATAAGATTACTATAAAGAATTGCTACCTGCTACCTTTAATAGGGGAGCTTATTAATAGGCTATTAGGCGTAAAGATATTTACAAAATTAGATCTAAAAGATATATACTATTAAATACGGATTAAAGCCGGTAATAAATAGAAAACGGCGTTCTAAATATAGTACGGCCACTTTAAGTACCTAGTGATACTATTTAGGCTTACTAATACACTGGCGACATTCCAGGCCTATATTAATAAGGTATTATTAGGCCTATTAAATATAATATATATAGTCTACCTTAATGACATTATAGTTTACTTTAATAACTATAAAGCATATACGTACTATGTATAAATAGTACTAGAAAGATTGCGGGAATATAAGCTCTATATAAACTTAAAAAAATGCTTATTCTATATTACCAGCATTAATTTTCTAGGCTTTATTATTAGCGTTAATAGAGTGTTAATAGAGAAAGGCTAGGTAGACGCTATTAGGGAATAGCCATACCCTATAACATTTAGAGAAGTATAGGTTTTTATAGATATAGTAAACTTCTACTAAAGGTTTATTATTTATTACTTATAAGTAATACTCCTAATTACTAATCTGCTAAAGGGATCTAAAGATAGTAAGAAGTTAGAACCCTTTATATTTAGGGAAGCTACTAAGTAGGCTATAAACTAGTTAAAGGATTTATTTACGTTGGCGTCTATTCTAATATACTTCTGCTAAGAGCTATATATATACCTTAAAACAGATATATCTAGCTTTGTCTTAAAGGCAATTATATCTTAATTAAAAGATAGATAATGGCATCTTATAGCATTTTAGTTAAGGAAAATAACCCCTATAAAGTAGTATTATATAATGTATAACTAGGAGCTACTCGTAATAGTCATAGTAATAAAGCACTAGTGATATTATTGTATAGGAAGTAATTATCCTATTAAAGTCCTTATAGACTATAATAACCTAGAATACTTTATAACTATAAAGGTGTTAAGCGGGTAATAAGCTAGATAGGTAGAGGCACTATTATAGTATAACTTTAAGATTATATACCGCCTAGGAAAGACAAATCCCGCTAATAGGTTATTAAGATATTTAGATTATAAGACTAGGAGAATCTAGGATAGTATAGGGGAAATAATTTCTATATTATAAAATTTGCTTAAGAAGAAAGAAGAATCTTTCCCTAGAACTATAAAATTCTATAATAGGGTAGAGGTCCTAGTAATATAGCTATAAAGTACTATAATAATGGAGCTATAGGATATAGTTATAGACTAGGTTATAGACTAAGTAGATATTATAAAGTTAGCGTACCTTAGAATTAGCAAGAATTCTATAGGATATATTAGGGGTATTACGGCACCTTTAACTTAACGGCGTATTAGCTATAAGTTTCTAGATTTAAAAAGGATAGGCAAGATGCCTATTTATAGCGTAGTATACTATATAACAGTAGGAGAATCTACTGGCACTAATAGTTTAAAACATCTTATACTATACTTAGGGTCTATAATAGCGGCGGGTAAAATGGAAATAAGTAATCTATATAAAACCTTTCTAGATCTTCTTCTTTAAGTATAATAAAGGGATGCCTTTATTTCTAGGGAGAGGTAGAAAGATATAGTAGAGACTAACTTAGCTAGAGTTATTAAGAAGCTATAGTAGTAAGACTAAAAGGGTCTATTGCGCTTTAAGGGTGCTATATATATCCTAAAGGACTAAACGGTTTAAGATAAAATTTTAAAGGTCTTTTATAATAACCCTTTTAGGGGTCACTATAGTACTAATAGGACCCTTAAGGCCGTTTAAAGGAAATACTTTTAGGATGGAATGTCTAAAGAAGTTAGGGACTATATATTAAGATATAATATGTGCTAAAGGGTATAGATATCTAGGTATTGCCTATATAGTAAGTTATTAGTGCTTCCTATTCTATAAGGACCTATATTAGAATTAATAATGGATTTTATAATAGGCTTACCCTTTACTAAAATAAGAATAGAAGAGGTTGCTAATACTATTCTAGTAATTATTAACAGATATACAAAGTTTTTAGGGTATTTTGCTATTATAATAATGATTATAGTAGTGGAACTAGCAGACCTATTTTTAAAGTAGTAGCTCTTATTTAGTATGCTAAGGGGAATTATATCTAATAGAGGTACTATATTTAACAGCGTATTTTAGGCTTTATTCTATCTTCTATTAAAAATATAGTAAAAGATAAGTACTGCCTTTTATCTATAAACAGATGGATAAATAGAGCGTCTAAATGCGTTATTAGAACACTACCTCCGCTACTATATTAATTATTAACAGGATAATTAGCTATTGTGGTTAGCTCTAGCGTAATATATATATAATATAAGTATCTATAGCAGTATAAAAATGACCCCTTATAAAGCACTATTTGGGGTAAAAGTAAATAACCCCTAAAATGTTAAGGATATTGTTCCTAAAAGAGAGGCCCTAGTAGTGTCTAAGAAAATTAAGTAAATAAGAATTTGTAAAGAAGAACTTAAAAAGTACTTACTAGACGCCTAGGCTATATAAAAAAGGTACTATAATAAGGGATATATGCCTAAAGAATTTAAAATAGGAGATAAAGTTTTACTATTTATAAAAAACATCTAGATAAAATGTATTAAGAAGAAGCTAGACTATAGGTAGCTTAGACCCTTTAAAATAGTTAGGAAAATTAAAGGAAATTAAGCCTATAAATTGGAATTGCTAAAATTATATCTAATATATCCCATATTTTATGTTTCTTTATTAGAGTTATACTGGAGAAGAGATAGTATAGAACCACCCCTACCTAGCGAAATTAATAGGGAACTAAAATAGAATATAGAAGATATTTTAGACTAAAGATGGCGTTAAAAGAAATGCGAATTTTTAGTTTATTAGGAAGGATACTCCTAGGTATATAATAGTTAGAAACTTAAGAAGCACCTTTAGCTAGAATATAAAACGGCAATTAAAACTTTCCTAAAGACTATAAATTAGGATTTAGTAATGGTTCTAGATATACTATAGATAAGATAATAAGGAAGACCCTATAAATTGAAACTATAAGGTCTAGTATAGGCATTAGAAATAGAAACGTTTTGCTATTATAATAGGGATCCTAGAATTTTATAAGAGAAAGATATAGGGATCTATATAAGAACTACTAGGGATGCTATCTAAAGAGGACACTGTTTAAAAATAAGTAGTAGTACTAAAAGAAGGGGCCCTAGGGATTTAAAAGGGTTTCTAAGGGATAAAAGGAGAGTATCTGGTCTAATACTAGAGATACGCAATAGAGTTAATAATATAAAGAGGACCAAAAAGATATAGAGCGAAGATTTAGAAATTTTAAGAAATTATAAAGTACCTATAAGAATACTACCCATTTATTATATACGGAGATTATAGTAGTATACTGCTTTTATATAGACTATTACTAAAAATAAAAATAGAGGTATCCCTAGAGTATAAAGTCAATTTTTAGTACTAGGGCATTCTAGAAGTACTAGAGAGATACTATATAAAGCTATTCTATAAAAAGAAAGAAAGAATAAGATAATAACTTAAATATTAAAAGTAGCAATAGGAGCCTCCTTCTCTATCTTAATGTTATTGCTAGTAGTATTATTAGCACTCCTATTCTTAGAAGTATTAGTATTTTTATTAATATTCTTCTTAGAGCAGTAGGAACTAGATAAACTACTATAGCTAAAGAACTAGTAGGGAGAACGTTTATCTTTATTACTATTCTTAGTATTATCCCTAGGCTTTAAATTGGCATCTAGGCTAGAATTAGAAAGTTAATAACTAAAGAGTTAGTATAGTTCCTAAATATATTACTAAAGAGATTTACCTAGCTAGAAAGGCCCATATAAGAGTATAAATGTTATTATTTATAAAAATAAGCTACTTATATATGCGCTTCTAGACACTATATATCTAAAATCACTATATTTTTATAGTAGTAGAAACCCTTATTAAATTAAAAAGGCTATAAGTAATAGAAGATACCTTCTATCTATATTTTTTACTATTCTAATATAGATAGAAATCCCTAATAGCGCGTTAGAGCTGGTAAGCCTTATATATATAGACAGCGGGGATTTAATATAGTTAGTAGAGTCTAAAATAGGATAAAATAGGAAATACTAGAATATAGGTCTTTTTCTAGCTATAATAGTAGGAATACTTAGATCTATTTTTACTAAAGCGCAGTATCTTATAGGTATGGGATAGGTCTAATATAAGTATATAAATATAATAACGGTAGCACTTTAGAGAAACTACTATAAGAGTAATAGAGGTGGTCTATAGTGCCAATAGAGTAGGGATAACGCTGCCGCTAGTTTAGGGATATGTAGTATAATTATAAGCTATTATAAGAGAATACTATAGAAAGTTAGCATTATTAAAGAGATAAAATAGGGATTTTATTATCTATAGATATGTTATAAAAAGAGAATAGAGTAGTAGTAAAAAGAATAGCTAAAGATATAGAAGCTAAAAGCTAAGATATAATAAAAAACAGTTTACTAAAAGGTAAGATAAATAGTGTTATTAATAGAAAGACGCGTAAGAGATAACAGCTTATAAACTAGAAGAAATTAATATTAAGATATTATTATTAGGACCTATTTTAGGTAAATAGGGATAGTGACTAGTTAATATATTATATAGGATAACCTCTAGATTAGCTTATAACAAATTCTTATAATAAGAAAGGTGAATCCTATTTAATTTTTATTATAAAGGTACTGTAAAGAGCTATAGTAAAAGAAGAGTAGAGGAATAAAAGATAAAGTAAGGTTCTATACTAGTAAAGAACTAGTAATAAGCTATATTATAAAGTACCTTTCTACTAAAGAACTTCCCTAGTAGTTTTAGTTAGAACTCTATAAGAGTTTATTAAAAGACGAAGTCTTAAAGAACTAAAACCTTAAAAGGGGAGGCAATTATAACAAAACCCTTTAGGAGGTATATATTAGATAAGATAGTAAAAGGTTTTATTAATATTCTATTTATATCCTATATATATCCTAGAGGAGACACAGTTAGATAAATAGGGGTAAAAGGTTTTACTAGTGTCTTAAAAGGTTTATATAGAAAGCTAGTTCTCCTTTAGAAAAGAACTAGTAATTAGTCTCTAAATAGAAGTAGTTAGAAGTATTTATTCTTTAATATATATAACTTATTCTATTTTTAACTTACCTTCTACTTACCTATAATACTGCTAATTAGATAATTATATATTCTAATTAGGCTGGCCTTTTATAGTTTTAAAGTACGCAGCTTGCTAATATACGCGACTTGCTAATAAACTATATTACTAGAAGTAATAGTAGAAGTAAAGAGAGAATTTAAATAGTAATAGTATTAAAGAATAGTAAAGTAAAATAAATTTAAATATAGTAAATAGTAGAAGATTTTAGTAATAAAATAGGTTTAATAATAATAATAATTATAGGTAAGTAAGTAAGTATAGAATATATAAAAAGGTAAGGATAAAATAAATAAGATAAATAAGATAAATTTAAAATAATATATAATAGTTATATATAGGAAAGATTAAAAGATAGTTTTAAGAGTTAATAAAGAAATTTTTAATTTATTTTAGGTTATTTATAGTATAATATTTAGTATTTAATTTATAATAAGTAAAATAGAAATAGATTAAGTAGATATATTATAGTATTATTAGTATTTTATTTATTAATAGTTATTAAGTATAAGAAGTAAGTTTAAAAAAAAATAGTTAAAAGGGATTTAGGATAATTTAGATTAAGAATATTATTAAATTTTAAAATTAATAAAAAAAGTAGTATAGAAAAAGGGGATAGTTTTAGGTAGTTTAGATTAGTAAATTAATAAAAAGAAGAATAATTTAATTTTAAAGTATATAAAGGAGTTAATATATATAAATAATTAGGAATAAAATAGAATATAAAAAAGAGAAATTTAAGAAAGTTAATATAGATTAAAGAAGTAATTTTAATATATTTAGAGGGTAGAAAAAGGGAATTTTAAAATATTAATATAGATTAATAAATAATTAAAATAAATTAAGTATAAGTTAGTATATAAAGAATATTAATAATTATAATTATATAAGTTTTATATAAATAGGATTAAATTTAATTATAAAGGAGTTTAAAGTAATTAAGGTTATTAGTATTTAGTATAAAAGTAGTTAATTAAATTAGTGAAAAAGATTATAGTTTAATATTTATAGATAAAAATTAAATAATTAAATTAAAGAGGGGTAAAAAAGGATAAAATATAATAAGTAATAAAAAGGGTAATAAAAGGTAAGTAGGTAAATAGATAATAATAAATAATATAGTATTATTGTTGGGAATATATCACGTGTGGTCACGTGTAGCCGCGGCACTAGCGTGGCGAGGAGCCTTAAGCTCCTCGCCCTCCCCTATTCTAGATCAATAAAGCATATTAACCAACATCACTGTAACCCTACTTGAGTAGTTGTTATTGGTAAGTCACCCTATGTAACCAACACTAATCAGTGGTTAAATACACAGTCAACTATAGAACAGCAAGGTTCTTAACAGAAGAGACAGTCTCGTATAGGGGTGCCATATACGCTTATATGGAATGGATCCCGGCGATACTGTGCTACCTTAGACTTACGGAAAACTAGTAATAGAAGTGTCACTAAGTACTAGGAGATACCAAGTTACGTCTATTACGCAGAACAACTACGTTTATAAAGATTTGGTCGAGTACTTTAGGTTAGAAGTGTTACTAAACCTAAGGTCCTAAGTCAACGTCCAAAACGCGTTAAATAATATCTCGAATTGCCTACCTCTTAACAGCAAACCTACGAGATTCTATAAAACCGAAAACCCTATCTACCTTTAACCTATTATGGCGTTAACCTACCCAAAGAAGTATGAAGAAGACATTAACCCAAAGATATAGAACAAAGACATTGACCCTGTAAACGCTGAGCAAAAGGACCTAAACGGATTCTTATTATACCACATAGTATACTATACAGACAGTAAATACAACGACACTATGCTATGGTATTACATGAAGGAGGACTTTATTGGATAGACAAAGGAAACATGGGCTCTTATAAACAAGCTTATTGTATAAGACTTCCGTAACTTCCTTTGGGAGAATGGAGTGTTTGTCCCTATAGATAGAAGCACTATTAGAGATAATATTCAAGAGCAAGTCATTAACGTAAAAGAAGAGTATGAATGGACTCTACAGGAGATCGAGCACCAACTACGCACTATAAGGAAGCTCAACTCACAATAAAATCCAAATAATACGCTACTAAAGTAAATACAAGACCCCCCTGCTTCGCAAGCCAATAGCCTTTAGACTCCACTAACTAGACCTATATCCCCATTGCAACCTGCAATGCAACTCCCTCCTCCATCTCAATCTTAAATCAAAAGCACTTTAAAATTGCTTATAGAACTTGCGAAGCTCTATTTAGATTAAGAAAATAAATTCAGTAGGGAATTATATAATATTCTTAATTCAAAACTGCGTATCTTCTATAACTGTTGCTAAAAGATAGGAATAGAGTCTGATTAATACCACAACGCCTATTCTGTTATGCTTAGGGGCCGAGCTAGCACCTTCTATTATGATTATTTGGTAGGAAAAGGATACGATTTTGACCGCATAATATATAAGTTAAGGTACCACTTCAAAACAGAAGAGAATAAGCAATAGTATATATTAGAGTAGAGAGAGACTACCTTCCTAAGGATTATTACTATAAACCCAGGTGTTTCTTGGCTTGATTATCTTTAAAAGCTCTTTAATTAACTTTAGATAATTTAGTATGGTTTATCCAAATTATATTAAAAGGACTTCAGCCTACGCGATTAAGTTATTAGCGCATGCCAAGGTGTTAAAAAATGTAACCTTGCCCTCTTTAATCCTGCAAATACTTACAAAGGAGTGTGTGCTTAATTAAGATCCTCTATTGGCACCGCTCTATGCTCTTAAAAAGTACAGTAATTTAACGCCCAACCCTAACCTACTTTAATCGACCCGACTAACCAATATAATTATAACTGGACTGATCGAATATATAGTGGCCAAGGTAGGGGATACGGCAGAGGGCACAATTAACGTTAACTATAAAGCAATTGTGGAGGTCCTCGTGGAGGTTTATCTTAAAACAATTAATAGAAGAAATACTATGTTTGTAAGAAGCTAAATTGCTAGTTAACTAGGCACCCTCTTAATAGACGAAAGGAGGCATATAATAAGTTTCGCTAGAGCGCACGAAACGTTAGAAATTATAAGGTTACTATAGCCTACTTCCAAAGCTTCCTAGTTTAATATAAAGGCGAAGAAGATCTTAAGGGTGAGGTTAACGAGGCCAAACAGCTCCTTATAGATATAAAAATTAAGGACTACTCTCCTAACCAATACTTCACCGAGTATGGTGAGGTAAATGGCACACAAACCGTTACTGTCCTTAATAACCAATCTACGCTCCATTCTGTTATAAAGTTAGATATCTTTAATAAGCTAAAAAAAAGTTCTGTGTTCTCCTTTAATAACAGATACTCGGCGAACGTCTTCTATAGTATTATGCCAGATACTAGAGCCGCAGGAGTATCTATAGTAGGAGAACCTTAAGTTCGAGCTCTTTAGTAGCTTAATAGCTCTGTTTAGATTGACCAATTAACAGCAGGCCAATATATAATTCGCTTTAGTAAGAGTACTGTGATTTCCCTTAGCACAATCAAGGTCCAAACTCCATTAGGATGTATTACTTTCTATATTATTCCTGCAAACACCCCGTTTCTATTCTGCATCTAAGATATGGATAAGTTAGGCGTCAAGCTTGATAACCTTAAGAATATGCTTATTTAGGGAGAGAATCGGGTGCCTGTTATACGCAAGTAGGGTCACCCTTAGTTGCTCCTTTAACAGCTAGAAAGGAGCGTTGCTTAAAGCCATTTGACTAAGTCGGAGTTACGTTAACTATACCGTCACTTTGGTCACCCATCAGTTTATAGATTGCTTAGGGTTCTTTAGCGAGCAGGTTATAAAGTCAAGGTTAAGACGATTAAGCATCTTATAAAGTACTGCTATTACTGCCAAATAAACCAGAAGTCCCCTGGCCGATTTAAGTTCACCCTTAAAGATAACTATAACTTTAACTTCTGTATCATTATTGATATTATGTATCTTAGCGGCAAGCTAGTACTCCAAGTTATTAACCTCTTAACCTCCTTCTAAGCCGCACGCTTCCTAAAAGATATATTAGCTAGGAACGCATAGGATACTCTCTAATTATACTAGATTGATGTCTACCTAGGACCCCCTAATCGAGTTATTTATAATGTAGGAAGGAACTTCTTATCTATAGAGTTTCGGCAATAGGTAAGGGCAATGGAAATTAAGGTCAAGGAAGTCCCTATTAAGGCACACAATAGTATCGGAAAAGTAGAACGATATTACACGCCATTACGCCAAGTATATAAGATTATTTCTTCGGAACTAGAGGGCGCTAGTGAAGAGCTTACCTTATAGATGGCTGTTAAGGCTGTTAACGATTCCGCTGGCCCAGATGGGCTTGTACCTACGTTGCTAGTCTTTGGCGCCTATCCTTAAATGACTGACAATTCTCCACCATCTCTATCCGTTATGCAACGAGCTGAGGCTATCCGTAAGGCAATAAAGGAGGTGCGCCGCATCTACGCCACATACCAGGTCAACAACGCACTAAGAATAAGAAATGGTCCAAACACCTCAATTACAACAGATCTACCACTCCAATCTAAAGTACGGGTATGGCGTGAGAAAGGGGGCTAGTCAGGCCCATATATACTTATCGCCATTAAGGGTTAAACTTGTACTCTTTAGATGCCCTATAGACCCACTTAATTCCGCTCAACCGTTGTCAAGCCCTACTATAGGGACGACAGTTTTAAGCCTTTATAGGATGCTATAGAGGATACCCTAGAGGAGAACCACAATTAACGTGCTTTAGAAGGCGACTACGATTCTGATATAGTTATAGCAAATATGCTGCAACCATAACGCGGTAGAGGTCATCTAAAAGGATTATGAAATTGCCAACATCTTGTTAATTTCAAAGAGCAATTTATTACCGCCATTAAGAGTAGAGTTAAGTTGTTAATAGCCTTTATAACAGCTAAAGAGAAGGCAGACTTCGAGCTCGCAAAACAACTCTAAAAGGAAGGCCATATTATAACTCTAGGAGCCCCTTTCTAAGCATCTAATAAGCAGGAGATCGACGGTCTTATTATAAGAGGAGTCTTTAAATTTAAGAAATATGACCCTGCTAAGTTTGATAGAGTTCGCATCTTTAAGTTAAGAATAGTTAATGAGATTAAAGGCAAAGCCACCAACACCCTATTTAAGAAGTTGAGACTGGTTATTTAAGGTTATAATGATAACAGTAAGGAAGTAATTCTTATGCAATCCCCTATAATTTAATAAGCTAGTCAGCAAGTTATTATTGCGCTAGCTCCCTCCCTAATAAAGAATGGAATAGCGGTTTATTTAAGAGATATCACTTAGGCCTATACCCAATTAGAGACGCGCCTTTAGCGCTTAATATTGGTATACCTTCTAGAGCAAATTCGCTACCAATATCCCAAAGATACGATTATGGTTGTACTCAAGCCATTATATGGAATCGCAGAGGCAGGAACTTATTGGTGGGCTACTTATAGTAAGCACTATAAAGAGAAGCTCTTAATAACTACTTCTATATTTAATCCCTGCTTCTTTATTATAACTACGGGAACTCCATTTGGAATTGTTGGCATGCAAACTAATAATATAATTATCTTAGGAGACGACCAATTTTCAGCTCTTAAAGAAGATGAGCTAGTAAAGGCAAATCTTATAGCAAAGCCAAAGGAAAAGCTTAATTTAACAACACTATTACTTTTTAATAGATGCATCCTCTCCCTAAATAAGGATTCTATTGCTTTGCGCTAGAAGGGTTAAGGCAAGAAGATTAACGTTATTAACGTTAACTCTCTGAAACAAGGATACGTGGAGCAACACGCTTGCGGAGCTTATGTTGCTTCTATCTGTTAACCTAAGGCTTTATTTAATCTCTCTATTTCCGCCTAACACTAGGAACCAACTAAGGATAACGTCCTTGCCCTAAATAAGCGTCTCTCCTGGCAAATGAACTATCTTAATTGGGGACTACTCTATGTGCCTATTAGTCTTCCTACCGCCAAGCTCTTTGTATTTGTTAATAGATCATTTGCAAATAATAAAGATTTTAGCTCCTAGTTGGGATATAAGATCATTATTATAAATAAATCTACTAGAGAGAATGACTTTACAATCTATAGCAATCTTATCTATTAGAGCTTAACTAAGAGTAAGCGCGTCACTCGAAGCGTTCTAGCGTTAGAGATATATAGAATGGTTGGCGGAGTTAACATAGTAATTGCAATTGGAACTACCCTAAAAATGATTATAGATTAACTTAAACTTTCTACTATCCCTACAATTGTGTGTACTGACTTATATTCCCTCTATAAGTGTTTAGTTAAGCTTGGTACCACAAAGAAGAAGCGCCTTATAATTGACATTATGGCACTTCGGCAATCTTATAAATGGCAAGAACTCTTTAAGATTTAATGGATTAATGGCCAAGACAACCTAGTAGATGTAATAACAAAGGCAAACCCAAATAAGGCTCTAGAAACGTTTGTTAACACAAACATTCTCTATATATGAGTTAAAGGTTGGGTTAAAAGGGAGTAGAATTCCACTACAACTATCCACCAAATTCCACTACAACTGTCTACTGAATTCCACCGCAACTGTCTACTAAGTTCTACCGCAACTGTCTACTAAGTTCTACTGTAATCTGCGGATACTGGTTTCAGCTAGCCAATTAGGATTTTCCATGCCTGGCATGGAAAATCGCTATTGGCTTGCTTATGCTTAGCGCCTTAGCGCCCTTGACACGATATCCACCCTAACTCCAAATAACTAATCAGGATTTTCCATCCCTGGGATAGAAAATCGCCATTGGTTCGCTTACCACTAGCGCCTTAACGGCCCTCGCAATATATCTGCCTACTACTCCCTAATGATTATTCTTCTTCTTTTTTTTCTTAGCTTAGTATCTTTATTAGATAACAATCCGCAAGTTTTAGTTTAAAAGCATTTATACAAGCCGTTATATATTGCAATAGCAATAGTAAGTGAGGAGGATTGATACTTGTTACGCTAGTCAAGCGGTATTTTATATATAGATGGCAACCACAAAAGAAGAGTTGCTAGTATTGGGAATATATTATGTGTGGTCACGTGTAGCCGCGGCACTAGCGTGGTGAGGAGCCTTAAGCTCCTCGCCCTCCCCTATTCTAGATTAATAAAGTATATTAACCAATATTACTGTAACCCTACTCGAGTAGTCGTTATTGGTGAGTCACCCTATATGACCAACAATTATAGAGGTAGAAGTAGTAGTTTTAGTAATAAAAGTAGTAATAGTAATAGTAGTAATAGTAGTAGTAGTAGTAGTAGTAGTAGTAGTAGTAGTAGTAGTAGTAGTAGTAGTAGTAGTAGTAGTAAAAGTAAAAGTAAAAGTAGTGGTAGAAGTAAAAGTAGGGGTAGTAGTAGAAATAATAGTAGAAGTAGTAATAGTAGTAATAGAAGTAATAATAATAGTAGTTTAGTAATAAGTAAAATAGAAATAAAATTATTTAAACAGTAGTATTAGTAAATAAAAAAAAAGTAAAAAAGGTAAATTAAATATATTTTTAGTTATAAAAAGTAAAAAGAATTATAAAAAAATAGAAATTATAAAAAAAAATTAAGGGGGTAAAAAAGAGAGTAAAAAAGGGATTAAAATTAAAAAGTAAATTTTAAAGATAATAATAATAGAATTGTAAAGATATATATAGTAGATAAATAATAAAAAGGTAAAATTAAATAAATAGAAGGATATTATTAATATAAAAAGGTAGTAATAAATATAATAAAATAGATAATATTTTAAGATTAAAAGGGGTAAATTTATATATATATTAATAATTATAAAGGGTTAAGAATAGATTTATTTAATAAAGTAGGTTAATAATAGAGTTAGAGGTAATAATTTAATATAAAAATTTAGGTAAAAAAAATTATATAAAAATTAATTTTAAGAATAAAAAGAGAATAAAAAAATGGGAATTAAATTAGGTTAGTATTTATAAGTAATTTTAATATATTAAAATAGTAGTTAAATTTAAATTTAGTATATTAAAATAGTAGTAAAAGTTAAATTTAGTATATTAATATAGTAAAAGAAATAGTTTTAATAGTAGTTTAAATTAGGGTTTTAGTTTTAGTAGTAATAAAAGTAGTAAAAATAGTAGTTTTAATAATAATAAAAGTAGTAAAAGTAAAAATAGGAATAGTTATAAAAGTAATAAGTTTAGAAATAGTTTTAGGTATAATTATAATAGTTTTAATATTAAAATAGTAAAAAAAAAAAGGATTTTTTTTATTAAAAGGGTAGTTATATAAGAAGTAGTTTAGATTTTAAAAATAGATTTTTAATAAAAGAGTAATTTTAAAGGGTTAAAGTAGTTTTTTAATAATTTAGAGAAATTTAAAAAAGATTTTAAAAGATTTTAATAGATTTAAGATATTAAAAAGAGGATTATTATAGTAGTTTATATATTTTAGTAGATTTTTAATAAAAAAGATATTATTTTAGTAAAGGGGTAATTTTATTTAATAAAAAGGAAATAAAAGTAGTAAATATAATAGGAAAGGTAATAGTTTAAATAAATATTTTTAGTAAAAAAGGGAGTAAAGGGTTTTTTTAATAAATAGTTTAAGTAATAATTTAGTAATTTATATAGTAAAAAAAGGGATTAAATAGTAGATTTTTTTTAATAAAAAGAGATTAAAAAAGAAGTAGTTTAAATAATAGAGTAGTAAAAAAAGAAGTAAAAATTTAAATTTAAATTATATTTATATAAAAAAAAGTAAATAAAAAAGTAAATAGGGTTATAATATAAGAAAATAATATAGTATATATTATTATCCATTGCTTAACGTCTAATTCGGATCCCTGTTAGGCCCACGCGGACTACTCCTTATATATATATAGGGAGAAAACTCTATTTAAGAAAACCCCGTAATCCGTCTCCCTGCCTTTTAGGGCTCGCTTATAAGTCGCCTATAAGTTACTAGTGGTGCTCTACTACCTTACTTTTTAACCTTTTTAGAAACTACTACTGCCGTAACAAACCTACGGACGCGCTAGTATTATATACTATACTCTACTCCTATAGAGTTATTAGGGGGCGCCTATTACTCGCCCCTTTGCCTTCTATTGCTATTTCCTTTGCAACCTAGAACTAGTCTAGCACATTTTAGCCAATAAGCCACTAGGTAGCCGCCTTAAGGCCTTTCTATATTAAGAGCAATGTATTATAGTTTTCTGTACTAGCTGCTAAGAGCATTGCTTCTTAGCTAGTGCGTAAGGGGCATAATAGTATTACGTGTTTTAGTGTCTATCTTAGCCAGCTATATTCGCACCTTAGGCTACCTACTAGGACACCCACCTAGTGAAGCCAATCTTTTAGTCCTATTATTTCTATCCTTAAGAGTGTTGCTATTATATTTTCTGCCTTTATTAGGCCCTCTTAGAGCCCTTAGGTATTTACCCCCTATAGCGTTACCTATACTATGGCTTAGGTTCCCCTTGCCTAAGTCTACCTCTATACCTTTAACTCCTATTTATCTCTCTAGCGTCGGTCTAACCAGTATTGTATTACGGTAGATAGTTTTCCAGTACTCTTTTATACTCTACTTTGGCTCCTTTCTCTCCCTTACTATTATCTTTACTGGCCTCTTACGCGTCTCCCTTTCTCCTCTATATAGGCCTAGGCCCTAGCGCCGCACCTAAGTAGTTATATAGTAAAGTTTAACATGCCTACTTATCTAGGCCTCTACCCTAGTTTTCTAGTATTTAGTCCCAGTTACCTAGGCCTAAAGGCCTAGGGGGCTTTCCATAAGCAGTTAGCTGCCACTACCAATTAACAGGGAGTTTTACTATTCTTTTAGATATTTTATAATGGGGTTAACCTAAGTACTAAACTACCCCCTAGCGGTCTATATAAAAATCTCCTCCTAGAGTTAGTATGCTTTTATATAGCTTAGAAGCCTTCTATAGCCTCTAGTTTTACGCCTTTCTTTATTATTTCCGCCGGTATAGGCATAAGCTGCCACTTTTAGGGGTTGTAACTCCCTTCTTATATGCCTACTGGCGTAATCCGATGAGGGCGTTATGGCTGCATCCTATAATATAGAAGCCTTAGGTACCTTCTATAGTTAAGGCCTAGACTAAAAGCCTCCCCTACCTAAGTAACTCCTATTTACTCCTTAAGTATACCTTACCAGCGTACCGCCCTAGAGGCAAACGGTTCCGTCTATTAGTATACTAATACGCGCATCTATTCTTTTAAGCTATATAGTAGTTTTTCTAGCTAGGATGTAATTCTACCTGCCTACTAGGTGCACTAAGGGTTAGGGCCTAGCTAAGGGGTAAGGTCCTTAAAGCTAGCAGTAGCTATTACGCACTACACTCCGTGGGAGGCTAGTAGTAATATAGGGGCGCAATACCCTATACTACTACCAGTTCCCGTTTCGCGTTGCCTATAAGAGTCTCCTTATAATAGGCCAACTATGTCTTATAGGAGAGGGGCCGTAGAGATACTAGGTCCCCTACTAAACAACCTACTTTCCCCTCTCCTACTAACCAAGCTTATATCCCCCCCTTTTATAAGCTGGCCTATATCTCTAACTGTTAAGTCCTTATCTAACTGGCCTATGTTTCCCCTATAGCCTCCCCTATATATATGCATTAGGTTGCGAGCACTACGCCTATTAAGACCCTCCTATAAGTCGCCTTATATATATACGCATTAGGTTGCGTGCATTACGCCTATTAAAACCCTCCTGTAAGTCGCCTATAAGTTAACTATGGGTTAACTATAAGTTAACTATAAGTTAAACGCTATAGGGCCGTTAAAGCTGGCCTATATTTCCACTGCCTAGAGCTTTACCTATATTTCCACCTTGTTAAGCCGTCTGGTCGCCGTCGCGTCGCTATTATATTACTGTCGCTATACTAGGTCGCGCGTACTATGCCTATTAAGACCCTCTTTTAAGTCACCTAAGTGTACCGGATACTAGATAGACCCTTATAAAAAAGCCTTAATAAGTTCTTCGCAGTGGCCTTAGGGCCTTAATAAGTTTTATACAAAGTATCTATAACGCGTTAACCTTAATAAGTTCTTATAAAAGGAGGATCCCTACGCCCTTATTACATATACTTCGCGATTTTAAAGCTAGTGCAAGCCCAAGGGTGTCCTATTATACGCCTAAAACGCGTCCACGTTAACTAGCTAGATAAGGCCAGTTTCAGGCCTGGCTATAAGCCAGATAGTTATATATTGGGCGGTTTTTATATCCTAGTTTCCCTTGCTAGGCCTCCCTAAATAGTAGAACAAGAGCTCTAAGCGGAGGCAGTGAGGCTCCTAGTGTTATTAAGGGCGATGCTTTGTACGCGTCGCGGGCCCATTACTACAGAGTCAAACAATAGCGCTGTACGCGCTGCGACGGCTCTCTACCATCGCCTCTACACTTGGCTATTAATAGGAATAGGATTCCAGATAATATTTCCACCCACGGCAATATAGACGCGTGCAGTAGGGCTTCGCGGGCTAATATAGTATATAATAATTAAGTTAAAGTTTAAATAATATTTTAGATTAAAAATATTATATAAATAAATAATAATTTTTAAGTAACGTATTCCACCACCGAGCCGGCAGAACTACCGAGCTGGTAAGTCCATTTCCTTACCAAAAATCGTAAAAATCATAATATAATATCTTAACAACCACTTAATAATAAATTCTAATAATTTAGATTTAGACTTTTATATACACTCTATAGCTTCTATTAAAGTTATAT